>Ga0206116_1000469_pt1 | contig 42156 bp, 30 predicted proteins | sample 3A1Ametagenome_FD_178000 | JGI IMG/M metagenome (GOLD analysis project Ga0206116, IMG submission 178000) | Enriched microbial communities from leaf-cutter ant dump, University of Wisconsin, Madison, United States - 3A1A | ecosystem: Environmental > Terrestrial > Nest > Insects nest > Nest dump...
TGCCTTCGAGATAGGCCCTGACCGCTGTGAGCTTGAAGTGCTCGCTGTACTTGCTCATAACTCCCCCAAGGGTTGGATTGGTGTCCAACTTCTTGGGGGCAGTCCACCCTGTGGGAGCTGGCTTGCCGGCGATGCGCCGCGCGGGCGGCGCTCGATCTCAAGGGCGCTGGAAGAACATCGACATGCACCTGTCTGCCTCGATGCGATATCCCGACACGCGCCCATGCCTAAAAAGACGTGCAGATACCCATGCAGCAATGAGGCCCGTAGGGTCATCCTATGAACGCCAATGGCGCCCGCGCCGCCCTGACCGCCGCCAACTGCCGGTCGAACTCCGGCAGCAGGTAATCGAAGCAGAAACCCGCGCTTTCCAGCTTCTCCCGCCGCAGCGGCTCAGCCAGCCCGTCGACACACCGCGCACTGCGCGCCCAGGCAAAGGCCAGCAAGGCGCTGGAGCACAACTGCAGGAAGTCTCCCGCCGCCCGATAGGGATACTCGCTGTCGTCGGCGCTGAACGCCTGCAGTTCAGGCAGCAGGGTTTCGAGCCCGTCGCACACCTCGCCCAGCGCTTCGGCGAACACCGATTCGCTGGCCTGGACTTCCCCTCGCAATTCCCCGAGCAGCAAGGCGAAGCCCGCGCCGCCATCGCCCAGCACCTTGCGCAGCAACAGGTCGTTGGCCTGAATCTCGTTGCTGCCTTCGTAGATCATGGCGATGCGGCTGTCACGCAAGGTCTGCTCGATGGGGAATTCCGCCGTGTAGCCATAGCCGCCGAACACCTGCAAGGCCTTGCTCGCCAGGTCGAAGCCCTGGGCGGTGAAGCTGGCCTTGACGATGGGCGTAAGCAAGGCAGCGAGCCTTTCGGCCTTGTCGCGTTGCGCCACCTCGGCCGATGCCGCGGCGATGTCCAGCCAGTGCGCGGCCCAGTAGCCGATGGCCCGCATGCCCTCGGTACGCACGCGCAGTTCCAGAAGAATGCGGCGCATCGCCGGGTGCAGGTGGATCGGATCGGCCAGTGCCGCAACGACGCCCTCCGGGTGCCTGGGGGCACGCATCTGCCGGCGCTCCAGGGCATAGTCCCGAGCGGCCTGCCAGGCCGCTTCGGCGTGTCCCAGCCCCTGCAAGCCCACATGCAGGCGTGCCGAGTTCATCATCACGAACATCGCCGCCAACCCGCCATGGGGCTCGCCGACCAGCCACCCCCTGGCCCCCTCGAAACGCAGGGCACAGGTGGCGCTGCCGCGAATGCCCAGCTTGTGTTCCAGGCCATCGCAATGCACGCCGTTGCGCTCGCCGTCGTCCAGCCACTTGGGCACCAGCAGCAGCGACACCCCGCGGCTGCCCGACGGCGCATCCGGCAAGCGGGCGAGGACCAGGTGAAGGATGTCGTGGCTCAGGTCGTGCTCGCCACCGGAGATGAACAGCTTGTTGCCGCTGACGGCGTAGCTGCCATCGGCCAGCGGCTCGGCACGGCAGCGCAACAGGCCGACATCGCTGCCGGCCTGGGGCTCGGTCAGGCACATGGTCGGCAAGGTCTCGCCGCTGACGATGCCAGGCAAGTAGCGCTGCTGCAGTGGCTCGGACGCATGGGCCTTCAGGCACAGGTAGGCGCCATGGGCGATCCCGGTGTACATGGCCCAGGCGTGGTTGCTGGCATAGAGCATTTCCTGCAACGCTGCATCCAGCACCTGCGGCAGGCCCTGGCCACCCTGCTCCGCCGCACAGGCCAGCGCCGGCCAGCCGCCGTCGACATAAGCACGGTAGGCGCCTGGGAAACCGTCCGGGGTCACGACCTGGCCCTCGACCAGGCGGCACCCCTGCCGGTCCCCTGGCGCATTCAAGGGGGCCAGGATCTCGCTGCTGAAGCGGGCGGCTTCTTCCAGCACCTGGCTGGCCAATGCCAGGTCGACCTCGGTGAAGGCTGGCATGGCCTGCCAGTCGCGGTCGGCACGCAGCCAGTGCTGCAACACGAATTGCATATCGCCCAGGGGCGCCCGATAGGCCATGGGTTACCTCGTTGCCGCAGAGAATTGGGGGTTTTCGATCAGCAGCGCCATGCCCTGCCCGCCACCGATGCAGGCGGCGGCGATGCCGTAGCGCAGGTTGCCGTCGCGCAACTGGCGGGCCAGGGTCTGCACCAGGCGCAGGCCGGTGGCCGCCAGTGGGTGTCCGAGGGCGATGGAGCCACCGTGGACGTTCAAACGTTCAGGATCCAGTTCCAGCGCGCGGGCCACCGCCAGCACCTGGGCGGCCTGGGCCTCGTTGATCTCGAAACGGTCGATCTGCTCCAGGCGCAGGCCGCTGCGCTCCAGCAGCAGGCGGATCGCCGGCGCCGGGCCGATACCCATGGTACGGGGTGGTACGCCGACCGCCGTGGCCATCAGCACCCTGGCCAGCGGTGCGCTTTCGCAGGCAGAGTAGCGACAGACCAGCGCCGCCGCCGCACCATCGACCACCGCGCAACTGTTGCCGGCGGTCTGCACGCCGCCGTGATGCACGGCGCGCAGGCGTGCCAGGGCCGCGGCATCGGTGCTGCGCGGGTGGCTGTCGCGCAGCACTTCAGCCATGCCACGGGGTAATTCCATGCCCCGTGGCAGGCAGTCCTCGGCAGCGAACACTTCACTGCGTACCGCGACGATCTCCTCATCGAACCAACCCGCCTGCTGCGCCGCCAGCGCCCGCTGATGGCTGCGCAGGGCCCAGGCATCCACCTCTTCGCGGCTCAACCGGTACTCACGAGCAAGATTCTCGGCAGTGCCGATCATGTCCACGCCGGCGGCCGGGTCGTACAGCGCCTCCCAGAGAAAATCCTTGAAGCCGACCGGCGTCCCGAGGCGAAAGCCGCCACGATGCTCGTAGGCCGCAATCGGATTGCGCGACATGGACTCGGCGCCCACGCACAGCACCCGCTCCGCGCCATCACGCAGTTGCTCGCCGGCCTGGCGCAGCAGTTCCAGGCCGGTGCCGCAGATGCGCTGCACCGCCAGCGCCGGCACCGTCTGCGGTACGCCGCTGTACAGGCCGACATGCCGCGGCAGCAGGTAGGCATCGAAGCTGGCCTGGGCCATGCTGCCGGCCAGCACGCTGTCGATGCTCAGCGGATCGACACCCGCCCGCTCCAGCACAGCGCGTCCGGCGCGGATGCCCAGGTCGATGGGCGACACCCCGGCCAGCGCACCGCCCAGGTCGACCCAGGGCGTGCGGGCCATTTCGACGATGGCCACGTCATCGAAACGGCTGCACAGGCTCACCAGCGCACCTGCGCATGCAGCATGCCGGGCGCCTCGCCGCGATACAGCGCCTCGACCTGCACGGCACGCCGTTGCAGCACGGCGCGCTGGTTGAGCGAGCCCTTGTCGGTGATCTCGCCGGCATCGATGGACGGCGCCTCGACCTGCAAGGCCAGCCATTCCAGGCGACTGGCGTTGCCCTGGGCATCGCGGTTCAGGCGTTCCAGCCAGGCGCCGAACCACTCGCGTACCGGGGCGCTGGCAAGCACTTCAGCGTCACTGGCAGCCGCCGCCAGCCCCGCCAGTTGTCGGCACTCGGGCAACCGCGGGAAGACCAGGATGCCCAGGCATTCGCGGTCCGGCGCGGCGACCACGATGTCCTGCACATAGGGCGAGCCCTCCAGCACCGCGCGGTTGCGTAGCGGACCGACGCTGACGAACACCCCGGACGACAGCTTGAAGTCCTCGGCGATGCGTCCGTCGAACATCAACCCCAACCGCGCCTGTCGGGGGTCGGCCAGCTTCAGCGCATCCCCCGAGCAGTAGAACCCCTCCTCGTCGAACACCTCGGCGGTCTGCTGCGCCGCGCGCCAGTAGCCGGGCATGATGTGCGGGCCACGGAAACGCCCTTCCAGCTTGTCGCCCACCGGCACCAGCTTGACCTCGCAGCCCGGCGCCGGCAGACCGATGTAACCGGCCATGGACAACGGCCCGGTGGTGAAGGTGCAGGACGGTGCGGCCTCGGTCATGCCCAGCCCGGCCATCATGCGGATACGCTCGCCACAGTGCTGCTCGGCAATGCGGTCGAGGCGGTCCCAGATGCTCTGCGACAGCCCCGCCGCGGCGAAGAAGAACAGCTTGATACGGGCGAAGAACACCTCGCGCAGTTCGCCGTCCTGCTCCAGCGCCTTGACCAGTTCTTCCCAGCCCTTGGGCACGGTCAGGTAGGCGGTGGGCGATATCTCGCGCAGGTTGCGCAGGGTTTCAGCGAAGCCCTGGGGCGTCGGCTTGCCGGCGTCGAGGTAGAAGCTGCCGCCGTTGTACAGGACGATGCCGAGGTTGTGGCTGCCACCGAAGGTGTGGTTCCACGGCAGCCAGTCCACCAGCACCGGCGGCTCCTCGGCGAATACCGGGAAGGTCTGCAACAGCATCTGCTGGTTGGCGCAGAGCATGCGCTGGGTGGTGATCACCGCCTTGGGCAGCCTGGTGGAGCCGGAGGTGAAGAGGAACTTGGCGATGGTGTCGGGGCCGGTGGCGGCGAAGGCCGCGTCGGCCCTGGCCAGGTCGGTTTCCTCCAGCAGCGTGGCGAACTCGAGGACGCGCCGCCCTGGTACCGCGCCCCGTACGCTGATCACCGCCACCGACGGGTCGAGCACCACCTCGATGGCACGCTGGAACGGCTGGCTGTCGCTGACGAACACGACCCCCGGGGTCAGGACCTCGCAGACATGCCGCAGCTTGGCGAAGTCCTGGGACAGCAAGGCGTAGGCCGGCGATACCGGGCAGTAGGGAATCCCGGCGTACATGGCACCCAGGGCGATCTGCAGGTGCTCGACGTCGTTGCCGGAGAACAGCACCAGCGGACGCTCGGCGCTCAGGCCCAGGTCGAGCAGGTGCGCCGCGATGGTGCGCACCTGGCGAAGCATGTCGGCATAGCCTATCTCGCGCCAGGCGCCGCCCGCTTCCCGGGCGGCGATGAACGTCTGCCGCGGACGCACCGCGGCCCAATGTTCCAGGCGTTCGAGCAGGCGCGCGGGCAGCGGCGCCAGCGGTTCCCGCGCGCTCATGCGCAGGATGCCGTCGACCTGGCTGACGTCGACGTCGGGATGACCGATGGACACCTGCCGATAGCGCGGCGGTTGGGCACGGTCGGTCGGCCGTGGGCTGGCTTCGGAATTCACGCAGGTTGCTCCTTGTTCTTGTTGTCTGTCGTGCCGCCGCCCGGATGCGCCAGGCGGCGGATGTGGCCGGACGGGTCAGATGGGGTAATGCCGTGGTCCGTGCTGCAGGGTGATCCAGCGCAACTGGGTGAACTGGTCGATGGCGGTGCGACTGCCAAAGCTGCCGTAACCGCTGGATTTCACCCCGCCGAAGGGCATCTGCGCTTCGTCGTGCACGGTGGGACCGTTGATATGGCAAATACCCGACTCCACCCGTTGGGCCAGGGCCAGGGCGCGCGTGGTATCGCGACTGAAGATGGCCGAGGCCAAGCCGAATTCGGAGTCGTTGGCCAGGGCCAGAAGCGCCTCGTCACCGTTGCCGCGCAACACCACCGCCACCGGGCCGAAGGACTCCTCGCGATACAGGCGCATGCTGGCATCCACCCGATCCAGCAGGGTCGGCTGGAGAATGCTGCCCTCCAGCTGGCCACCGCAGACCAGTCGCGCGCCCTTGCCCAGGGCGTCGTCGATCAGTGCCTTGATGCGCTCGCCGGCAGCGCTGTCGACCAGCGAACCGAGCACCGAGGCCGGGTCCTGCGGATCACCGGCCGGCAATCCAGCGATCTTCGTCGCCAGCTTGTCGACGAAGGCGTCGGCGATCTGCTCGTCCAGCACCAGGCGCTCGGTGGACATGCAGATCTGCCCCTGGTTGAAGTAGGCACCGAAGGCGGCGGCTTCGACGGCGGCGTCGAGGTCGGCATCGTCCAGCACCAGGAATGGCGCCTTGCCGCCCAGCTCCAGCAGCGCCGGTTTCAGGTGCCGCGCCGCCAGCTCGCCGACGATGCGCCCGACATGGGTCGAGCCGGTGAAGTTGACCCGGCGCACCGCCGGGTTGGCGATCAGGCGCTCGACGATCCGCGGTGCATCGGCCGGATCGTTGCTGATCACGTTGACCACCCCATCGCCCAACCCCGCGTCCTGCAACACCTGGCCGATCAGCCGGTGCACCGCAGGACTCAGCTCGGAAGCCTTGAGCACCACGGTATTGCCACAGGCCAGGGGCATGGCGATGGCGCGGGTGGCGAGGATCACCGGGGCATTCCACGGGGCGATGCCCAGCACCACGCCACAGGGCGCACGGACCGCCATGGCCAGGCTGCCGGGCACGTCGGAAGGAATGATCTCGCCGGTGATCTGGGTGGTCATGGCCGCCGCTTCACGGAGCATGCCAGCAGCCAGCTTGACGTTGAAGCCGTACCAGTTGGCCATGGCCCCGGTCTCGCCGGCAGCGGCGATGAATTCGTCGGTGCGTGCCTGCAAGGCATCGGCAGCGGCCAGCAGACGGCTGCGCCGCTCGTTGGGCGCCAGCCGCGACCAGGCCGGGAAGGCAGCGCTGGCAGCGGCGACCGCGGCATCGGCATCGTCGAGGGTGGCAGCGGCCACCTGCGACACCACTTCGCCGCTCACCGGGTTGCGCCGTTCAAAGGTTCGTCCATCACTGGCGGGACGCGACTGCCCGCCAATCAGCAAAGGCACCTGCAACATGTTCGTTCCTCTTTATTGTCTTTTTCGGGAAGCGAATGCGCTGGCGGCGTGCGCTGACGCCGCCAGTGGCTCTCAGCGTTTATACGCCTGCAGGCCCGGCTTGATGCTCTTGTCGTCGAGGAATTGCTTCATGCCCTGCTCGCGACCGCCTTCGGTATCCAGCAGGCGCGACTGATCGAGCTTGGCGTACAGGTAGTCTTCGTTCTGCTCCCAGGTCAGCTCGCGGCAGCGCTTGAAGCCGTTCTTCGCCGCGCGCAGCACCACCGGGTTCTTTTCCAGCAGGTTCAACGCCAGTTCACGGGTGGTCTCGCGCAGTTGCGCCAGCGGCACGCTTTCGTTGACCAGGCCCATTTCCGCGGCTTTCGGCCCGCCGAAGGTCTTGCCGGTCATGATGTAGTACAGCGACTGGCGGTGGCCGACGGTATCGGCCATGGCCTTGCTGACCAGGTTGCCCGGCGGGATGCCCCAGTTGATTTCCGACAGGCCGAAGGTCGCTTCATCGGCGCAGATCGCCAGGTCGCAGGCCACCAGCGGGCTGAAGCCGCCACCGAAGCACCAGCCGTTGACCATGGCGATGGTCGGCTTGGCATACATGCGCAGCAGCTTCCATTGCCATTGCGAGGCTTCGCGGCGGATCTTCTCCTGGAGGATTTCCGGGCCGGCGTCGACTTCGCGGAAGTACTCCTTGAGGTCCATGCCCGCGGTCCACGACTCGCCGGCACCGGTCAGCACCAGCACGCCGGCTTCAGGATCCTGCTCCAGGGTTTCCAGCACATCGACCATCTCGCGGTTGAGGGTCGGGCTCATCGCATTGCGCTTGTCCGGACGGTTCAGGGTGACCCAGGCGATGCCCGATTCCAGTTCGACCTTGACGGTGGTCCAGCGGCCTTCGTAGTTGCTCATGTGATGCACTCTTGTTGTTCGAGGTGATGGTCAGCACGCTAATCGAGCAAATTAGTTATGTCAATTAACTATTATGAAAATTATCTTTTTTGCCTACCATTTTCCGGTGGCTCTTCTCAGATGGTGCTAGCCAGATCCTGTCCCGACGGGCAAACTGAGTAACTTTCTTACCCATGAACTCAAGGAACCCTCTTGCCGATGGCCAGGCCCGCTCTCACCCCCGACACCCTCCCCGAGTCGTCCCCGGCACTGGACGCCGCCCTCGACGAGCTGATCGGTTACGCCCTGCGCCGTGCCCAGTTGAAGCTGTTCCAGAACCTGATCCCGCGGCTCGCGGCCCATGACCTGCGCCCGGCGCAGTTCTCCGCGCTGGCGATCATCGAGCACAACCCCGGGCTGATGCAGGCGGACTTGGCCCGCGCCCTGGCCATCGAGCCGCCGCAGGTGGTGCCGCTGCTGAACAAGCTGGAAGAACGCGCACTGGCGGTGCGCATCCGCTGCAAGCCGGACAAGCGTTCGTACGGGATCTTCCTGAGCAAGACCGGCGAGGCGCTGCTCAAGGAACTCAAGCAGATCGCCCGCGACAGCGACCACGAGGCCACGGCGGCGCTGGATGACGGGGAACGGGCGGAGCTGCTGCGGTTGTTGAAGAAGGTCTATCAGGAATAGGACCCTGTGGGAGCTGGCTTGCCAGCTCCCACAGGGTTATGGGTTGTCCCTGGAATAGATGGTCGAACTACCAGATCGGCAGCGTGTAGGTCACCAGGAACCGGGTCTGGTTCTCGTCCCTGAATGCCGCACCGGTCGGGAAGTCATTGCGGTAGATGGATTTCCTCGCCAGGAATCCGACATTCTTCAGCGGCCCGCTCTGGATCACGTAGCCCAGTTCCATCTGCAATTCCCGCTCCTTGCGATCATCGGCATTGAGCGACGCCAGTTCGATATTGTCCCCGCGCACATAACGCAAGCGCCCCTTCAGCCCCGGCACGCCCATGGCGACGAAGTCGTAGTCGTAGATCGCCTGCCAGGTGCGCTCCCTGGCATTGAGGAAGTCCGAGCTCATGGTCAACTCGCTCATGCCCATCAGCTCGGTGCCGGAGACATAGGGCGTGGCCGAGTCACCGCTCGAATGCATGTAGCCGATGCCCAGCTTGTGCCCGCCCAGGCGGTAGCTGAACAGCGCCGAGGCATTGATATTGTCGACCCGGCCCGCCCGCGCCTGGCCGTCCTCGCGGCTGAAGAAGCTGCGCAGGTCGGCGCTGAAGGTGCCGTCGCCAATGCCTTGTTCGTAGAGCGCGGCGAGGGTGTCCTGCTGGTACAGGTCCTTGAGTTCGGCATGGTAGATGCGCACGCCAAGGGTCTTGCTCAACTGGTAATCGGCACCGGCATAGAGCATGTGCGACGAGGTTTCCGAACCACGGAAGCGGCCATTGGGCGAGGCGATGGCCATGCGCTCGTAGCTGGTGGAGTCGCGCTTGTTGATGCGGTCGAGGTAGCCGGCATTGATCATCAGGCCGTCGATTTCCTTCGCGCTCAGGGTGGTGCCGCGGAAGGTCTGTGGCAGCAGGCGCGAGGGACTGGCGAAAGCGAACGGCAGGAAGATCAGGTTGTCGCCGCTCTTCAGGGTGGTCTGGCTGATCTTCATCTTGGCCGTGAGGGCCAGGCGCGAATAATCGTCGGCCGCCACGCCATCGCTTTTCGACACCGGCAGCAGTTCGGTGCCGCTGCGGTGCGGCGCGGAATCCAGTTTCACACCCAGTAATCCCCGGGCATCCAGGCCGAAGCCGACCGGCCCCTGGGTGAAACCGGATTCGACGAACAGGTTGAAACCCTGTGCCCACTCCCGCGCGGCGCTCTTGGCGCCGCCGTCCTTGTAATCGCGATCCAGGTAGTAGTTTTTCAGGCCAAGACTGGCGTGGCTGTCTTCGAAGAAGCCGCCGGCCAGGCTCGGGGTACTGGCCAAAGCCACCGCCAGCGCCAGGGTTGCGCGGGTGTCACGAACGCAGTGATGCATAGGGGGAGTCCACTCTTGTTGTTGTTTTTCTGGCAGTCGGGCGATGGTTCAGGCATCGCCTCGAAACGCAGAATGGAAAGGCGCCCCCGCGCCGTCAACGGCAAATGACCGATAATCGAACATTAATTTTATTAACTATTTACGCTTTTATAGACGCTTTTCAGCCTCGCCATCGTCTAGCACAAGACTCCTACCCTCTCTCTCGACCCGGAAAAAACCAGCTGCAAAAATAGTTATTCTTGTTATCTTGTTTTCACGCCAGTGCTGAAAGCCGGCGCAAGCAGAACAACAACAAGAAACGAGGCCATGCCATGGACATTTCATCGCGTCGTCCGACGCTGACAATCGCTTTGTGTTTCATCGTCGCGCTGATCGAAGGTTTCGACCTGCAATCGGCCGGCACCGCAGCCACCGGGTTGCGCCAGACGTTCGAGCTGGACCCGAAGCTACTCGGCTGGGTGTTCAGCGCCAGCATCGTCGGCCTGTTGCCGGGGGCGTTCTTCGGCGGCTGGCTGGCCGACCGCGTCGGGCGCAAGAAAGTGCTGGTGGCGGCGGTCATCCTGTTTGGCGTGTTCTCCCTGTGGACCGCCTATGTCGAGAACTACAGCCACCTGTTGCTGGCCCGGCTGATGACCGGCCTGGGACTGGGCGCCGCCCTGCCCAACCTGATCGCCCTGTGTGCCGAAGCGGTCGGCGAGCAGCGGCGCAGCACCGCCATCAGCATCATGTATTCGGGCGTACCGCTGGGCGGTGCACTGGCGGCGGTGGTGGCGATGTTCAGCCATGACCATTGGCAGATGACCTTCATCATCGGCGGCCTGGCGCCGCTGGCAGCCGTGCCGCTGATGATCGCCCTGCTCCCGGAGTCCCGCGCGTTCCAGCAGAGCGGTACGCTGCTGCAGCGCCCCTCCACCTCCACCGCGCTGTTCGGCGAGGGCCGCGCCGGCGCCACCTTGCTGTTGTGGCTGGCCTACTTCTTCACCCTCACGGTGATGTACATGCTGCTCAACTGGCTGCCATCGCTGCTGATCGGCCAGGGCTTCAGCAAGCCCGACGCCGGGCTGGTGCAGATGCTGTTCAACATCGGCGGTGCGCTGGGCTCGTTGCTCGGCGGGGTGCTGCTGGATCGGGGCAATCCGCAACGGGTCACCCTGTGCATCTACGCCGGGTTGCTGGCCTCCCTGGCTGGCCTGGGCGTGTCGGCGGGCGTCGGCGCCATGGCCATCGCCGGCTTCGCCGCCGGACTGTTCGTCCTGGCCGCGCAACTGGTGCTGTATGCGCTGGCACCGCCACTGTACCCGACCGCCGTGCGCGCTACCGGCGTGGGGGCGGCCGTGGCCATCGGACGACTGGGCTCGGTGAGCGGGCCGCTGGCGGCCGGGCAGATTCTCGCGGCGGGTGCCGGCACCGCCGGGGTGTTGCTGGCGGCCTCGCCAGGACTGGTGGTGGCGGCGTTGGCGGCAGTGCAGGTGCTGCGCCGCTCGGGCCAGGCGGCGGATACCGTCGCAGCGCCCTTGCCGAAAGCCGGATCCTGAATCGCCCGGGTGCCCACCAGAAGGCGGGCACCTGATATTTCTGTCAGTTTCGTGCTCACCCCGGCTCTGCTGAAATGACCCGCAGTGGTAAAGGGCCGGCTGGAGCACGCCACATGAACACCGAGCAGAATCCCGAATCCCTTGTCTACGCCATCGTCGCCGACAAGAAACACCTCGCCCGGGTCAGCCGCGAGCAGCGTTTCCGTGACGACCTGGGGCTCAGCTCGATGGATGCGCTGGAGATCCTGATGCGGGTCGAGGACACCTTCAGCATCGAGATTCCCGACGAGGACAGCGAGCGCCTGGCCACCGTGGGCGACCTGATCGATGACGTCAGGGCGCGGCTGCACGGCGGCTGGCGGCAGTAGCGGACCTGGTATTTCTGTCAGTTACGCGCAGGCCGTGGTTTTGTTGAAACTCCCCTCACCCCCTCGTTCATGGGGGACACAGGAGAACGCCGACATGAGCCTCGAAAGAGTCCTGGATATCGTCCAGGAGCACCTGAAACTCGTAAAACGACCCAAAGCGACGGACAAGCTGAACAGCCTGGGAGCAGACTCGCTCGACTTGGTCGAACTCGCGCCGGATATCAGGAAAGAGTTCAACATCAAGTTCAGCGATGAAGAGTGGGGCAACATCACGGACATCGCTTCGATCGTCGCCCTGATCAAGAAGAAGGGCGGCTGAGCGCAGCTCAGTAGTCGTAGCGGTCCACCGCCCGCCGCCGCTCGTTGTCGTCGCGCATGTCGTAGTTGGCCGTGGTCTGGATATTGCTGTGGTGCGCAAGTTTCTGCGCGATGGACAGGTCATGCTCCTCGATCACCCGGGTGATGAACGAGCGACGGAAATCGTGGGGCATGATCTTCACCCCGACCTGCTGGCCACGCTGGCGGGCGATGTAGTAGATGGCGTGCTTGGTGATGCGTTCGCGGGTGATGTGGCTGCCGCGGCGGATGCGATTGAACAGGAAGCCGTCGTCGGCCTGCCCCGCCGGCAGTTGCTCGCGACGCAAGCGCAGCCAGGCATCGAGTTTCTCGAAAGCCCAGACCGGGGCGTACTTGACCAGTTGCTTGTTGCCCTTGCCCAGCACCTGCAGGCTGCGCTCGGCGAAGTCGACGTCGGCCAGGTCGATGTTGACCGACTCGGACTTGCGCATGCCGGTGCCATACAGCAAGGCGATCAGCGCCGCATCGCGCAGGCCCTGGGGCCGCGGGTCGGCGGCGCAGACGTCCATCAGCTCGCGGATCAGGCTGCGCTTGAGGTTGCGCCCCACCGGCAGGCGGCTGCCCTGCACGCCCTTCACCTCGCGAATGCGCAGCAGGCGCTCCTGGTCGATCAGGCCCAGGCGCCAGGCTTCGTTCATGACCCCGCGGATGGCGTTGACGTACAGCGAGGTGCTGTTGGGCGCATAGCCATCGCCGCGCAACGCCGCCACCAACGCGGTGACGTGGGCCGGATCGAGCTGGTGCCAGGGCACCTCGGCGATTTCGACTTCCGCGAAACCCAGGCGGTCGGCGGCGTCCTGAAGGACGTACTTCATGGTCAACTGGCTGGAAGGTGCCAGTCGGGTGAGGTATTGCAGCAGCGGGTTGGACAGTGGCTCGGGCAAACCTTGGGGTTCCTCGACAACGGTGGATGGCCGAAGCGGCGCAGGATGACCGAGGGGAAGGACGGCGGCAAGCGGTTTCGCAGCGGAACCGGCCGGCCACGGCAGCCGGGCAACGCACGCTGGCCGGGCAACGTCTACAGTTGCCTGGATTCCCCTGTCAGCGAGGCCCCATGGCATTTCATCAACTCCCGCGCACCCATCCCCGGCTGAGCATCGCAGCCCTCCTCGGCCTCGTCGGCGGCCTGCTGCTTCCGGTCGGCGATACGGTCCAGCACGTGCTCGCCGGCTGGAACATCGCGGTCTGGCTATACCTGGCGCTGGTCCTGCAACTGACCGTCAAGGGTGGCGCCGACAAGGTCCGGCACATCGCCGAGGAAGAGGACGAGAATGCCGCGCTGGTGCTGTTCGTGGTCTGCGTCGCCGCGATCGCCAGCCTTGCCGCGGTCACCCTGCAACTGGCCGGGAGCAAGGACCTGCACGGCCAGGCGCTGCTCCTGCACTACGCCTGGACCGGCCTGACGGTGGCCGGCTCCTGGCTGCTGATCGGCACCATCTTCAGCCTGCACTACGCCCGCCTGTTCTACACCGGCGACGGCCAGGAACCGCTGCTGCGCTTCGCCGACGGCGAGCGGCATCCGGATTTCTGGGACTTCCACTATTTCTCCTTCACCATCAGCGTCGCCGTGCAGACCTCCGACGTCGGCATCGGCGGTCGTCGCATGCGCCGGGTGGTGCTGTTCCACTCGCTGATCGGCTTCCTGTTCAACACCGCGATCCTCGGCTTCACCGTCAACATCGCCGCCGGCCTGCTGAGCTGAACCGCCTGCACGCGGATGACAGGCATTCGCAGTCACACCGCTGGTCGGAAAGGCTGGATCCAGGAACCACCGACGACCGCCGATATTCCGCCGCCTCGCCTGGGCAGCACCGGCGAAAGTGGCGGAGAAAACGTTTGCGCAAAAATCCCGGGGATTGCCGGAATGTGACAACCGTCATGGAACGGTAAAAAGCACCGGGAATTATTCCTTTTCCTACAAAGCAATGCTGCTATGGTTAGCCTCTGGCCGGAAAAGGCCTACAGGTTTCATTCGAGGTCATTGTCGCGTCGGTACAAGGAGGCCTGCATGAACAAACTTACCTTCCCTGGCGCCTGCCAGATGATGCGCTGGCATTTTCACCCTCTGGGCTTCGAAGCGAGCATGGATGCGCCGCGCAGCATGGTCGCCCGGCTGTTCGACCGGGCTACCGGCGAAACCCTGCTGGCGATCGCTGGCATCCCCTGCTCCACGGTCATGGCCGCCCACGATGTCGAGCGCATCATCGAGGCGGTGGAAGACGAGCTGGAAGCCTTCCGGCCTTCCTGCGCCCTGCAGCGCTCGGCCTGACCCTCAGGCCCGGGCCTGGGCCGCCGTCACTCGCTCGATATCCTTGAGAAAACGCTCGGCCGGTACCGGCTGGCCGAGCAGATAGCCTTGCAGCGAATCGCAGCCCAGGCGGGTCAGGAAGTCCTGCTGGCGGTCGGTTTCCACCCCTTCGGCAACGATGCGCAGGCCCAGCGCCTGGCCCAGGGCGACGATGGCCGAGACGATGGCGGCGTCGTCGCTGTCCTGCTCCAGGTCGCGGACGAAACCGCGGTCGATCTTCAGTTCGTTGGCCGGCAGGCGCTTGAGGTACATCAGGCTGGAATAGCCGGTGCCGAAGTCGTCGATCGACAGGTCCACGCCCATGTCCGACAGGCGCTGCAGCACGGTCAGACTGGCGTCGGCATCGCGCATCGCGGTGGTTTCGGTGATTTCCAGGGTCAGGCTGTTGGGCGCCAGGCCGTTGCGCTGCAAGGCCGCGGCGACGCTGTCCACCAGCCCGGCGTGGCAGAACTGGATGGCCGAGAGGTTCACCGCGATGCGCCAGTCGCTGTAGCCCTGGTCGGCCCACTCGCGCATCTGCCGGCAGGCCTCCTCCAGCACCCACTCACCGATGGGGATGATCAGCCCGGTCTTTTCCGCGAGCACGATGAAGCGATCCGGCAGGAGCAGGCCCATGCTCGGGTGCTCCCAGCGCAGCAGGGCCTCGGCGCCGATCGGGTGGCGCCCGATGGCGTCGTACTTGGGTTGGTAGAACAGGCGGAACTGCTTTTCCTCGATGGCCGTGCGCAGGTCCTGGAGCAATTGCAGTTGCAGGCGCGCGTTGCTGTTCATCGACACGTCGAAGAAGCTGTAGCCGTTCTTGCCGCCGCTCTTGGCGTGGTACATGGCGGCGTCGGCATTGCGCAGCAGTTCGTGCTGGTCGATGCCGTTGCCGGGATACAGGACGATGCCGATGCTCGCCGAGATCTGCAGGCTCTGCTCGGCCACCCGGAACGCGCGCGACACCAGGTTGACCTGCTTGGCGGCGACGTTGACCGCGTCGTCCGGGTCCTCCAGATCCACCAGCAGGACGAACTCGTCACCGCCGATGCGCGCCAGGGTGTCCTGGCTGTGCAGATGGCCACGCAAGCGCATGGCCACTTCCTTGAGCAACTGGTCGCCGGTGTGGTGGCCGAAGGCATCGTTGACCGGCTTGAAGCCGTCCAGGTCGATGAACATCAGCGCGAAATGCCCGCCCTGCTCGGCCACCTTGTTCATCGCCTGGTCGATACGGTCGGCCAGCAGGGTGCGGTTGGGCAGTCCGGTGAGGGTGTCGTGCAGGGCCAGTTGGGTCAGTTCCTGGTTGGCCAGGGTCAGCGAGCGCGCAAGTTCCGCGGTGCGCGCTTCCAGGCGGGCGTCCAGCACCGAGGTCAGCAGCGCCACCGAGAGCACCGCCAGGGTGGTGATCAGCACCAGGTAATCGAGACCCTCGCCGCTGAAACCACTGTCGAAGGCGCCGCAGAAACTGCCCTCGGGGAAGTTGGCCGCGGCCATGCCGGTGTAGTGCATGCCGACGATGGCGACGCCCATGACCACCGCCGCACCGCCGCGCACCTGGCGCACGTAGGGGGTGTTGCGGCGCAGGCGGAAGGCGATCCACAGCGCGGCCATCGAAGCCCCCACCGCGATCAGCAGGGACAGGCCGAACAGCAGCGGATCGTACTGGATGCCCGGCTGCATGCGCATGGCGGCCATGCCGGTGTAGTGCATGCAGGCGATCCCCGCGCCCATGATCGCCGCGCCGAGCAGCAACATGCGCAACGGCAGGCTGCTCTGGCTGACCAGCCACAGGGCGAAGCCGGAGGACGCCACGGCGACCACCAGCGACAGCAGGGTCAGGGTGATGTCGTAGCCCAGCTCGATCGGCAGCCTGAAGGCGAGCATGCCGATGAAGTGCATCGACCAGATGCCCATGCCCATGGCCAGTGCGCCGCCGGCCATCCACAGGTAGGCCGAACGCCCCTTGGCCGTGGCCAGGCGCCCGGTCAGGTCGAGCGCGGTATAGGACGCGAGGATCGCCACGCACAGGGAGATCACGACCAGGGAGGGGGAATAACTGCCGATCAGCATGAAGACATCCAGGACGGGTACGGCGGGGGCAATGTGCCAGCCCAAAATCCGATGATTGTACTCAAGCTTTGGCGAAACGCACGGAGTTTTACAGGGGGCGCGCCGAGTGGTGGATCGCGGTTCGCCCGGGAATCGCTGGGCAGGCTGCTGGCCTCATCACCGCATAGGTGTCTACACATCTTTTTGGACATGGGCGCCTGTCGGGGTACCGCATCAAGGCTGACAGGTGCATGTCGATGTTTTTCCAGCGCCCATGAGATCGAGCGCCGCCCGCGCGGCGCATCGCTGGCAAGCCACCCACATTGGTTGCAACGTACCTATTGCCTGTGAGGCCATGGTTGTTTGCCGGGTTTGTACGACGCGGTACCGAGTCGGATCCAACAGCCTCCCCGCGATAGATCACCATGAGCCAAAGGCTGACAACTCAAATCCAACAGGCCATGGCACGTTGCAACAAATGTGGGAGCGGATTCATCCGCGATGCGCCGCGCGGGCGGCGCTCGATCTCATGGGCTCTGCAAGACGCCAGACATGCACCTGGCGGCCTTTACGCAAACTCGCGACGGCCCGCGCATATCTACTCCCCGACCTCCGCCATCTGCCCATCCCAGCCACCGCCCAGGGCGGCGATCAACTGCACACTGGCCACCAGCCTGCCCTGCAGCAGGGTCAGTACGCTGCGCTCGTTGCTCAGCGCGGTGGTCTGTACGTTCACCACATCCAGATAACCGATCAAGCCGGCCTTGTACTGGTTCTCGGTCAGGCGCAGCGATTCCCGCGCCGACGCCAGCGCCTCCTGGCGTACCTGGGCCTCGTCGGCATACACCTTGAGCTGCACCAGGTAGTTTTCCACCTCGCGGAAGCCGTCCAGCACGGTCTGCCGGTACTGCGCCACGGTCTGGTCGTACACCGCCACGCTGCGGTCCACTTCCGCCGAGCGCTTGCCGGCGTCGAACAGGGTCATGGCCAGGCTCGGCCCCACCGACCAGAAGCGGTTCGGCAGGCTCACCCAGTCGCTGAAGCTGCTACTGCTGTAGCCACCGCTCAGGCTCAGGCTCAGGTCCGGGAAGTACGCCGCGCGGGCCACGCCGATATTGGCGTTGGCCGCCATCACGTTGCGCTCGGCGGCGGCGATGTCGGGACGCCGTTCCAGCAGCTGCGAGGGCAGCGACACGGGAATCGCCGGCAAGGCCGGGATGCTCTCGGTGGCCGCCAGGGAGAACTCCGCCGGCAGCTTGCCCAGCAGCACGGCGATGGCGTTCTCGTACTGGGCACGCTGCCAGACCAGGTCCACCAGGTCCGCCTCGGTGCTCTTGAGCTGAGTCTGCGCCTGGGCCACCGCATCCTTGCCGGAGACCCCGGCCTGGTACTGGTTCTGGGTCATCTTCAGCGAGCGCTGGTAGGCCGCCAGGGTCTTTTCCAGCAGGCGCTTCTGTTCGTCGATCACCCGCAGTTGCAGGTAGTTCTGCACCAGTTCCGACTGCTGGCTGAGGCGGATCGAGGCCATCTCGGCGAAGCTCGCCTCGGCGCTGGCCTCGTTGGCGTTCATGCCTTCACGCAGCTTGCCCCACAGGTCGATCTCCCAGCTCACCCCCAGTTGCGCGTTGTAGGTGTCGCGAATCCCGCTGCTGCTGTTGCTCAGGCTCGAGCTGCTGCTGCCGGTGCCCTGGCTGGAGCGGGTCTTGCCGGCGCTGAGGTCGAGGCTGGGAAACAGCGACGCCCGCGAGCTGCGCACCAGGGCCTGGGCCTGGCGGTACTGGGCGGCGTACTGCTGCACGGTCTGGTTGCCGGCATTGAGCTGCTCGACCAGGCCGTTGAGCTGGGCATCGCCATACAGCTCCCACCAGGCACCCCGGGCCAGGGCGTCCGACGGATTGGCCTGGGTCCAGCCCTCGGCGTGCTTGAACGGCGTCTCGGCGTGCATCTCGGGACGCTGGTAGTCCGGGCTCAGGGTGCAGGCGCTGAGCATCGCCACGCACAGGCTGGCGGCCAGCAGGCGCGAACCGCGGGCACCCAGCAGGCGCATCAGCGAAGGGTCGGAAAGAAACAAACGTTGGCTCATAGCGGGGTTTCCAGGGCAGCGTCGGTCCGTACGCCGCGCCAGCGGTTGAAGCGATGGCGCAGACGGTCCAGGTAGAGATAGACCACCGGGGTGGTGTAGAGCGTGAGCACCTGGCTGAACACCAGGCCGCCGATGATGGTCAGGCCCAGCGGCTGGCGCATTTCCGAACCTTCCGCGCTGCCCAGCAGCAGCGGCAAGGCACCGAGGATGGCCGCCAGGGTGGTCATCAGGATCGGCCGCAGGCGCAGCAGGCAGGCGCGCCGGATCGACTCGTCGGGACCCAGGCCCTCATGGCGCTCCAGCTGCAGGGCCAGGTCGATCATCAGGATGGCGTTCTTCTTCACCACGCCGATCAGCAGGAACAGGCCCAGCAGCGAGATCAGGCTGAACTCGCCGCCGGTCGCGTACAGCGTGAGCAAGGCCCCGACCCCGGCCGACGGCAAGGTCGAGAGGATGGTCAGCGGGTGGATGTAGCTTTCATAGAGGATGCCCAGCACCAGGTACACCAGTACCAGCGCGCCGAGGATCATCAGCGGCTGGCCTTCCTGGGTCTTGGCGAAGGCGTTGGCGGTACCGCCGAGCTTGGCGATCACCGCTTCCGGCAGGCCCACCCTGGCCACCGCCCGCTCCAGCGCGGCCAGGGCCTGGTCGGTGCTGTAGCCCTCGGCGACGTCGAAGGAGATGTCCTCGGAGGCGAACTGCCCTTCGTGGCTGACGCGGTCGTTGGCCAGGCTGTTCTCGTAGCGGGCGAAGGTCGACAGCGGCACCCGCGCGCCGTCGGCGGTGATCACCTGGACCTGCTCCAGGGTGCTCGGGTCCTGGGCGTACTTCGGGTTGATCTCCATCACCACCTGGTACTGGTTGAGGCTGTCGTAGATGGTCGAGATCTGCCGCTGGCTGTAGGCGTTGTTGAGCACCGCGGTGACCATGCTCATGTCGATGCCCAGGCGCTTGGCCTGCTCGCGATCGACCACCAGGGTCACCTGCTGGGTACCGCTGCCGTCGCGGGCATCGATGGCGGTCAGCTCCGGCAGCGCGCGCAGCGCCGCCACCACTTTCGGGTACCACTCGCGCAGGGCCGCCAGGTCGCCGCTCTGCAGGGTGTAGAGGTACTGCGAGGTGGTCTGGTCGCGGCCGCCGCCGCCCAGTTGCAGGTCCTGGTCGGCCATGAGGAACAGGCGTCCGCCGGGCACCAGCGGCATCTCCTTGCGCAGCCGCTCGATGACCTGCTGCGCCGAGTCCTTGCGCTCCTTGATCGGCTTGAGGCGGACCAGGACCATGGCGTTGTTGGTGCCGCTGTTGCCGCCGATGAAGCCGGCCACGCTCTGCACCGCCGGATCGGCGAGCAGGGCCCGGCGGTAGATCTCCATCTTCGGCTGCATGACGCTGAACGACAGGCCGTCGTCGCCGCGGATGAAGCCCTGCAACTGGCCGGTGTCCTGCTGCGGCATCAGGGTCTTGGGCACCACCACGTAGAGGGCGATGTTGACGCCGATGGCGACGAACAGGCTGAGCAGGGTCAGGCGCCGATGGCGCAGGGCCCAGCCCAGGCTGCGATCGTAGCCGGCCATCATGCGCTGGTTGACCCGGTCGCTCCAGCGCTGCAGGCGGGTCGGCCCGGCATCCCGGTCGTGGGCCTTGAGCCAGCGCGCGCAGAGCATCGGGGTCAGGGTCAGGGACACCAGCAGGGAGACGATGATCGCCGCCGCCATGGTGATGGAGAACTCGCGGAACAGCGCGTTGACGATGCCGCCCATGAACAGGATGGAGACGAACACCGCCACCAGCGAGACGTTCATCGACAGCAGGGTGAAGCCCACCTCCTGCGCCCCAAGGTAGGCCGCGCGCATCGGTGGCTGGCCGTCCTCGATGTGCCGCGAGATGTTCTCCAGGACCACGATGGCGTCGTCCACCACCAGGCCAGTGGCGAGGATCAGGGCCATCAGCGACAGGTTGTTCAGCGAGAAACCGCACAGGTACATGACCGCGAAGGTGCCCACCAGCGACACCGGCACCGCCAGGGTCGGGATCAGCGAGGCGCGGAAGTTGCCGAGGAACAGGTACACCACCAGCACCACCAGGACCACGGCGATCAGCAGGGTGTGCTCGGCCTCCTTGAGGGTGGCCTTGATCACCGGCGAGCGGTCCATGGCGATGTCCAGCGTGACGCTGGACGGCAGCAGCGATTGCAGCGCCGGCAACTGCGCCTTGATCTGCTCGACGGTCTCGATGATGTTGGCGTTGGTCTGCCGGTTGATCACCAGCAGCACCGCCTGCTGGTCGTTGAAGAAGCCGCTGTTGTAGCGGTTCTCCACGCCGTCGCTGACCTTGGCCACGTCGCTCAGGCGCAGCACCGAGCCATCCTGGTAGCGGATCACCAGCGGTTCGTAGTCCTTGGCCTTTTCCAACTGGTCGTTGGCCCGCACCTGCCAGTTGCGCTCGCTGTCCTCGACGAAGCCCATGGGCCGGCGCTGGTTGGCCGCATCCACGCTGGTGCGCACGTCGTCCAGGGCCAGGCCGTATTGGGCGAGCATCTTCGGCTGCAGCTCGATGCGCACCGCCGGCAGCGAACTGCCGCCGATCTGCACCTCGCCCACCCCGGACACCTGGGACAGGCTCTGCGACAGGATGGTCGAGGCCAGGTCGTACAACTGGCCCTTGGGCAGCACGTTCGAGGTCAGCGACAGGACCATGATCGGTGCCTGGGACGGGTTGATCTTCTTGTACGTGGGCATGCTCTTCATGCCGCTGGGCAGCAAGTTGCGCGTGGCGTTGATCGCCGCCTGCACTTCCCGCGCGGCACCGTCGATGTCACGGCCCAGGTCGAAGCCGAGGATGACCCGGGTCGAGCCCTGGTTGGAACTACTGGTCAGGGTGTTGACCCCGGCGATGGTGCCGAGCTTGCGCTCCAGCGGCGTCGCCACCGTGGCCGCCATCACCTCGGGGCTGGCCCCGGGCAGGCTGGCCGAGACCACGATCACCGGGAAGTCCATCTGCGGCAGCGGCGCCACCGGCAGCAGGCCGAAGCTGACGCCACCCAGGAGCATGATCGCCAGGCTCAGGAGCATGGTCGCCACCGGGCGACGGATGAAAGGGGCGGACAGGTTCACGGGCGGCTCCCCGACACTGGGCGAACGGCACTCATGCGTGTTCTCCCGCGGCGTCCGCCTGCGGTTTGAAGCGCCGCGCCAGGCGATCGAAGTACAGGTAGATCACCGGCGTGGTGAACAGCGTCAGCACCTGGCTGACCAGCAGACCGCCGACCATCACCAGGCCCAGCGGCTGGCGCAGTTCGGCGCCGGAGCCGGTAGCGAGCATCAGCGGCACGGCACCGAACAGCGCGGCCAGGGTGGTCATCAGGATCGGCCGGAAGCGAAGGAGCGCGGCCTGGTAGATCGCCGTCTGCGGGTCCAGGCCCTGGTGCCGCTCGGCCTCCAGGGCGAAGTCGATCATCATGATCGCGTTCTTCTTGACGATGCCGATCAGCAGGATGATGCCGATGATGGCGATCATGCCCAGGTCGTTGCCGCTGAGGATCAGCGCGAGCAAGGCGCCCACCGCTGCCGACGGCAGGGTCGAGAGGATGGTCACCGGGTGGATGTAGCTCTCGTAGAGCACGCCGAGGACGATGTACATGGTCACCACGGCGGCGAGGATCAGCAGCAGCGTGCTCGACAGCGAGGCCTGGAAGGCTTCCGCCGCGCCCTGGAAGCGGGTCTGCACGCCCAGCGGCATGCCGATGTCCTTCTGCACCTGTTCGATCAGTTGCACGCCCTCCCCCAGCGACACGCCGTCGGCCAGGTTGAACGACATCATCACCGCCGGGAACTGGCCGATGTGGGCGATCGCCAGTTGCGCCTGGCGCTCCTCGATCCGGGCCAGGGCAGACAGGCGGACCTGGCTGCCGGCGCTGGTCTTGACGTAGATCTGCTCCAGCGCCTTCGGCCCGATGCTGGAGGCCGCCCCGGCCTGCAGGACCACGCGGTACTGGCTGGCCTGGGTGTAGATGGTGGAGATCTGCCGCTGGCCGAAGGCGTCGTACAGGGCGTTGGTGATTTCCGAGACGGTCACGCCCAGGCGGCTGGCGGCGTCGCGGTCGATCACCAGGTAGACCTGCAGGCCCTTGTCCTGCAGGTCGCTGGCCACGTCGGTGAGCTGCGGGTACTGCTGCAGGGTGTGGACCAGCTTGTCGCTCCACTCGGCGAGCATCTGCGCGTCCGGCGAGGACAGGCTGAACTGGTACTGGGTGCGGCTGACCCGGTCCTCGATGCTCAGATCCTGCACCGGCTGCATGAACAGGCGGATGCCGCTGAGGCGGTCGACCTGCGGTTGCAGGCGGGCGATCACCTGGGCTGCCGTCACGTCACGCTCGCCGTGGGCCTTGAGGTTGATCAGCAGGCGCCCGCTGTTGAGCGTGGCGTTGTCGCCGTCGACACCGATGTAGGACGACAGGCTTTCCACCGCCGGGTCCTGCAGGATCAGCGCGGCCAGTTCCTGCTGGTGCTGGCTCATGGCAGTGAACGAGGTGGCCTGCGGCGCCTCGGAAATGCCCTGGATCACCCCGGTGTCCTGCACCGGGAAGAAGCCCTTGGGCACGGCGATGTACAGCAGCACGGTGAGGCCGAGGGTGGCCACCGCCACCAGCAGGGTCAGCGGCTGGTGCCTGAGCACCCACTGCAGGCCGCGGCCGTAGTGCTCGATCAGCCAGTCGATCCAGGCCCCGCTGGCGCGGTAGAAGCGGCCCTGCTCTTCTGCCTTCGGCTCGCGCTTGAGCAGCCGCGCGCACATCATCGGGGTCAGGGTCAGGGACACCACCAGGGAAATCAGGATCGCCACCGCCAGGGTGATGGCGAATTCGCGGAACAGGCGCCCCACCACATCGGCCATGAACAGCAGCGGGATCAGCACCGCGATCAGCGAGAAGGTCAGCGAGACCAGGGTGAAGCCGATCTGCCGCGCGCCCTTGAGCGCCGCCTGCAGCGGTGTCTCGCCCTCCTCGATGTGGCGGGCGATGTTCTCCAGCATGACGATGGCGTCGTCCACCACGAAGCCGGTGGCGATGGTCAGCGCCATCAGGGTCAGGTTGTTGATGGAGAACCCGGCCAGGTACATGACGCCGAAGGTGCCGATCAGCGACAGCGGCACGGCGATCGACGGGATCAGGGTGGCGCTGACCCGGCGCAGGAACAGGAAGGTGACCATCACCACCAGGGCGATGGCGATCAGCAGCTCGTGCTGCACGTCCTTGACCGAGGCGCGGATGGTCTGGGTGCGGTCGGTGAGCACCACCACGTCGAGGCCGGCCGGCAGGTTGTCGGTGATCTCCGGGAGCATGCTCTTGATCCGGTCGACCACCTCGATGACGTTGGCCCCCGGCTGGCGCTGGATGTTCAGCAGCACCGCCTGGTTCTGGTTGGCCCAGGCCGCCAGGCGCTCGTTCTCGGCGCCGTCGACGATCTCGGCGACGTCCTTCAGGCGCAGCGGCGCGCCGTTGTTGTAGGCGAGGATGAGGTTGGCGTACTCCTCGGGGGAGCGCAGCTGGTCGTTGGCGTCGAGCATCGACACCCGGGTCGGGCCGTCGAAGTTGCCCTTGGGCTGGTTGACGTTGGACGCGCCGATCAGGGTGCGCACGTCGGCCAGGTTGAGCCCGTTGGCCGCCAGGGCCTCGGGGTTGACCTTGATCCGCACCGCCTGGCGCTGGCCGCCGGCGATGCTGACCATGCCGACCCCGCTGATCTGGGCGATCTTCTGCGCCATGCGCGTGTCCACCAGGTCATTGAGCTTGGGCAGCGGCATGGTCTTCGAGGAAATCGCCAGGGTCAGCACCGGGGTGTCCGCCGGGTTGACCTTGTTGTACACCGGCGGTGCCGGCAGGTCGCTGGGCAGCAGGTTGCTGGCAGCGTTGATCGCCGCCTGGACCTGCTGTTCGGCGACGTCCATGTTCATTTCCAGGGTGAAGCGCAGGGTCAGCACCGAGGCGCCGCCGGAACTGGTCGAGGCCATCTGGGCCAGGCCCGGCATCTGCCCGAACTGGCGCTCCAGCGGCGCGGTCACCGCGCTGGTCATCACCTGCGGGCTGGCGCCGGGGTACAGGGTCAGGACGCGGATGGTCGGATAGTCCACCTGCGGCAGGGCCGCCACCGGCAGCAGCTTGTAGGCGATCAGGCCGGCCAGGACGATGGCCAGCATGCTCAGGGTCGTGGCGACCGGACGGAGAATGAACAGGCGCGAGAGGTTCATGCGCCAGCCTTGCGGTCAGGCGCTGGGGCTTCGGAAGCCGACACGTCGGGCTTGTCCTGGCCTTGCAGGTGCTGCCCCGGCGTGGCCGGGACCTGGGACGGATCGTCGACCACCTCGACCTTGGTGCCGTCGCGCAGGCGATCGGTGCCTTCCAGGACGATGCGCTCGCCCTTGGCCAGGCCTTCCTTGATCACGGTCTGCTCGCCATCGCTGGCGCCGACCTTGAGGTTGCGGATGTGCACCTTGTTCTCCCCGTCGACCACATAGACGAAGGTGCCGGTGGTGCCGAACTGGATCGCCGCCGACGGCGCCAGGACCACGTCCTTCTGGGTGTCGGCGAGCAGGCGCACGTTGACGAACTGGTTGGGGAACAGCGCTTCGTCCTTGTTCTCGAAGCGCGCCTTGAACTTCAGGGTGCCGGTGGTGGTGTCGATCTGGTTGTCGATGCTGCCCAGCACGCCGGTGGCCTGCTGGCGGGTGTCGCCACGGTCCCAGGCTTCGACCGGCAGCGGCGCACCGCTGCGGAAGCGGCCGAGCACGGTGTCGAGGTCGTTTTCCGGGAGGGTGAAGGCGACGGTGATCGGCTGGGTCTGGGTGATCACCACCAGCGCGGTGGTGTCGTTGGCCGCCACCAGGTTGCCGAGGTCGAGCTGGCGCAGGCCGAGGCGGCCGCTGATCGGCGCGCGAATCCTGGTGAAATCGAGATTCAGCCTGGCGTCGCCGACCGCCGCCTGGTTGGTCTTGATCGTGCCTTCGTACTGGGCGACCAGGGCCGCCTGGGTGTCGAGGGTCTGCTTGGCGATGCTGTCCTCGGCGAACAGGCCTTTGTAACGGGCCAGGTCGATCTGCGCGTTCTTCAGTTGCGCGAGGTTCTGCGCCAGGGTGCCTTCGGCCTGCTGCAGGGCGATCTGGTAGCTGCGCGGGTCGATTTCCGCGAGCAGGTCGCCGGCCTTCACCTGCTGGCCTTCCTGGAAGTGGATCTTGACCAGTTCCCCCGCCACCCGGCTGCGCACGTTGACCGTGTTGGTCGCGGTCACGGTGCCGAGGGCCTTGTAGTACAGCGGGAAGTCGCCGATGGTGGCCGGCGCCACGCGCACCGGCACGCTGGCGGTGGACGAACCGAAGCCCGGACGCCCCGGCCCTGCCATCGGACCACGACGGCCAGCACCGTTGTGCGCCTTGGCCTCGCCTTGCGCGACCGGGGTGGTAGGGGTCGTCGCGCGGGGCCAGAGCCACCAGCACAGACCGGCGATGACCAGCAGGATCAACAGGCTGAAGAGCCAGCGGCGGGAGGAACGGGAGGAAGATTGCATCGGGTTCTCGACCATGAGTACGCAGGAAACTTTGAAGGAGGCTGAACGATAAGCACTTGAGACGCTTTAGCAAAGCGCCTTTACCGGCAATTTACCGATCGCTGACGCTGCCAAGACCCTGAACTTAATAGGAAAGCTGCAAGCTTGAAGCGGTAAGCCACACGTAAACGCCAGCTCGCGTCGGACCTGCTTGTCCTTGTGACTTGAAGCGCAAAAAAACGGCCTGGCATGCCAGACCGTTTCAGGGTGTTGCCAGACTGCCTTACTTCAGGACAGCCAGTGCCGCATCGTAGTTCGGCTCGTCGGCGATTTCGCCAACCAGCTCGGTGTGCAGGATCTTGTCGTTCTCGTCCAGCACCACGACCGCGCGGGCGGCCAGGCCGGCCAGCGGGCCGGTGGCGATGGCCACGCCGTAGTTCTGCAGGAACTCGCGACCGCGCAGGGTCGACAGGTTCTTCACGTTGGTCAGGCCTTCGGCGCCGCAGAAGCGCGCCTGGGCGAACGGCAGGTCGGCGGAGATGCACAGCACCACGGTGTTGGCGATGTCATTGGCCTGGGCGTTGAACTTGCGCACGGAGGTGGCGCAGGTCGGGGTGTCGACGCTCGGGAAGATGTTCAGCACCTTGCGCTTGCCGGCGAAGTCGGTCAGCGCCACGTCGGCCAGGCCTTCGCCGACCAGGGAGAACGCCGGGGCCTGGAAACCGACCTGCGGCAGCTCGCCGTTGACCTGAACCGGATTGCCTTTGAGAGTCACTTGAGCCATGAGCGGAGTCCTTATGCGGGATTGAAAGGACCCAGAGTTAAGCACGAAAGTGCGCCGGCACCTATGGGGGAATGCAAATTGTTGAATTGTCGGACGTTTTTTGTGGACAACCCCGTCATATAAACGCCGACAACTCACCTCGAACCCCTGTGGGAGCTGGCTTGCCAGCGATAGGGCCTTCAAGGGCAATGATGTTGTCTGATCGGGCCTCATCGCTGGCAAGCCAGCTCCCACAGGGGGAGGACGGCAGCCAGCAACAAGGGTCAAGCTCAAGGGATCAGCGAATACACCACCGAGGACAACGCCACCAGCCCCACCGCCACGACGAACGCGTTGGAGGCCTTGCCGCTGTACTTGCGCATCGCCGGGACCTTGCGGATGGCGTACATCGGCATGAGGAACAGGATCGCCGCGATCACCGGGCCGCCCAAGGCCTCGATCATGCCGAGGATGCTCGGGTTGAGGGTGGCGACGATCCAGCACACCACCAGCATCAGCGCTGCGGTGACGCGGTCCAGGGTTTTCGCCGCCGGGCGCTTGCCGGTCTTGAGGATGATGCCCTTCAGGCCCTCGCTGGCACCGATGTAGTGGCCGAGGAACGACTTGGCAATGGCGACGAAGGCGATCAGCGGCGCGGCGAAGGCGATGGTCGGGTTGCTGAAGTGGTTGGCCAGGTAGGACAGGATCGACAGGTTCTGTGCCTTGGCCTCGGCCAGTTGGGCCGGGGACAGGGTCAGCACGCAACTGAAGACGAAGAACATGACCATGGCCACCATCAGCAGGTGGGCCCGGGCGAGGATCTGCCCGCTGCGCTGGTCGGCCTGCTCGCCATGGCGGCGCTTCTGGTCGACGGCGAAGGCCGAGATGATCGGCGAGTGGTTGAAGGAGAACACCATCACCGGGATCGCCAGCCACAGGGTATGGAGGAAGGCGCCGCCGCCGGGCAGGTCGCCGGCGGTGCTGAGGATGCCGCCGTTCCAGTGCGGGACCAGGAACACCGCGAGGAACGCCAGGGCGATGATGAACGGGTAGACCAGCAGGCTCATGGCCTTGACCGTGGCCTGCTCGCCGCAGCGGACCACCGCCAGCAGGCCGAGGATCAGCACGAAGGACAGCAGCGCCCGCGGTGGCGGCTGCAGGTGCAACTGGTGCTCCATGAAGCTGCCGACGGTGTTGGTCAGGGCCACCGAGTAGATCAGCAGGATCGGGAAGATGGCGAGGAAGTACAGGACAGTGATCATCGCCCCGGCGCTGAGGCCGAAGTGCTCTTCGACCACCTCGGTGATGTCGCCGCCGTTGCGCCCGGAGAGGACGAAGCGGGTCAGGCCGCGGTGCGCGTAGTAGGTCATCGGGAACGCCAGCAGCGCCAGGATCAGCAGCGGCCAGAAACCGCCGAGGCCGGCGTTGATCGGCAGGAACAGCGTACCGGCGCCGATGGCGGTGCCGAACAGGCCGAGCATCCAGGTGGTGTCGTGACGGTCCCAGCCCGCGACGCGCGCGGCAGGGGTGGATTCGAAGCGTTGTTCAACGCTCGGGGACTGCTCGTTCATTCCGGGTGCAACTCCACTCGCAAGACTGCAACAGCACCGGAAGTGGCTGAATAGACGCTTCAGCGCACCCCGGCCATAAAAGAGGGGCGCGATTGTGCGCTGAAAGGTTGCACTTGCAAAGCCCTGTCCGAGGAATGGTTGCACCTTTGCAGTGCATGAACAGGGGACTCAAGGGGCGGCTGATGGCTCATCGCCGGCAAGCCTGCCCGCGATGAGCATGGGTATCTACACATCTTCAGATCAACCATGAAACGGCAGGACACCGCAGACCTGTGGGAGCGGCTTTAGCCGGGACGCCGGACCGCGCGATCGGCGGCGAAGCCGTCGTAAAACCTGAATCCCAGGTCTGCCTGACACAATGAGTGGGCAGATTTTATGGCCGCTTCGCGCCCAATCGCGGATAAATCCGCTCCCACAAGGTCCGTGTTGTGCCTGATTGAGATGTGTAGATACCCACGCCGCGATGAAGCCATCAAGCCCCGTGAAAGCCTTACTGAACGGCGGCGAACGCCTCGGCCACCTGCTGCAGGTTGTCCGGACGCAGACCCGACATGCACACCCGGCCGCTGTCGATCAGGTACACGCCGAACTCGTCACGCAGGCGACGCACCTGGGCGACGCTGAAGCCGGTGTAGCTGAACATGCCGCGCTGGCTGAGGAAGAACGAGAAGTCCTGGCCCGGCAGCAGCACCGCCAGGGCGTCCACCAGGCCCTGGCGCATCTCGAGGATGCGCAGGCGCATCTGCTCGACTTCCGCCGCCCACTGGGCATTCAGGCCGGCGTCGTTAAGCACCGCGGCCACCAGCTGCGCGCCGAACGCGGGCGGGCTGGAGTAGTTGCGGCGCACGGTGGCCTTGAGCTGGCCGAGCACGCTCTGCTGGGTCTCGGCATCGTCGCAGACCACCGACAGGCCCCCTACCCGCTCGCCGTACAGCGAGAAGATCTTCGAGAACGAGTTGCTGACCAGGCACGGCACGCCGGAACGGGCCGCTTCGCGGATGGCGAAGGCGTCGTCGACCAGGCCTGCACCGAAGCCCTGGTAGGCGATGTCGAGGAACGGGATCAGGTTGCGCGCCTTGACCACCTCGATCACCTGTTGCCACTGGGCCTGGTTCAGGTCGACGCCGGTCGGGTTGTGGCAGCACGGGTGGAGCAGGACGATGCTGTTGGCCCCCAGGGTCTGCAGGCTGGCGAGCATGCCGGCGAAATCGACGCCGCGGGTGGCGGCGTCGAAGTACGGGTAGGTGTGCACCTTGAAGCCGGCGCCTTCGAAGATCGCGCGGTGGTTGTCCCAGGTCGGATTGCTGACCCAGACCTCGGACTCGGGGAAGTAGCGCTTGAGGAAGTCGGCACCGACCTTCAGCGCGCCGGAGCCGCCGACGGTCTGCACGGTGGCGACGCGACCGCCGCTGACCGCCGGGTGATCGGCACCGAACAGCAGGTTCTGGATCGCCTGGCGATAGCCGGCCAGGCCTTCCATCGGCAGGTACAGCGAGGCTTCGTGGGGCTTGTCGGCGAGGCGCTTCTCGGCCTCGCCCACCGCCGCCAGTTGCGGCACCACGCCGGCGGCGTCGTAATACAGGCCGATGCTCAGGTTGACCTTGTTGGCACGCGGATCGGTCTTGAACGTTTCCATCAGGGACAGAATCGGGTCACCGGCATAGGCATCGACATGTTTGAACACAGCGCACAACTCCTTGGGAGAGGATCAATCGAACAAAGTGTGTCGAGGATACCCGGACTCCGGGCCAAGGAACATGCCCTTGGCGCAAGGGTTTTGTGCAGGGCTGCATGATCTCAGGCCAGCCCTTGCAGTTGCGCCCACTCCTCGGCCGTCACCGTCACCCCTTGCCGCGCCGACTGCTCGCGTTCCTTGAAGCGTCGTTCGCCCGGCATCCGCGTCACCCCGACCGCCTCCATCTGCCGCACCAGCTCTCGCGCCCGCTCGGCGAAACGCTCGCCCTGGGCCAGGCGCGGGTCGATGACGATCAGCAGTTGCCCGGTCCACGGCGTCTTCGCCCCCGGATGCTGCGACCAGTCGAAGTCGAACGAGAAGTTGCCGCCGGTCAGTGCCGCCGCCAGCAGTTCCACCATCATCGACAGCGCCGAGCCCTTGTGCCCGCCGAACGGCAGCAGCGCGCCGCCGTCGAGGATCGCCGCCGGATCGCGGGTCGGCCGGCCCTCGCAGTCGACGCCCATGCCCTCCGGCAACAGCTGGCCCTTGCGCGCGGCGATCTGCACGTCGCCATGGGCGATGGCGCTGGTGGCCATGTCGAAGACGATCGGCGCCGCGCCTGCGCACGGCGCGGCAAAGGCGATGGGGTTGGTGCCGAACAGCGGCCGCCGCGCGCCCTCGGGAACCACGCAGGTCATGCTGTTGACCACGCTCAGGGCCACCAGGCCCTCGTCGGCGAACGGCTCGACATCCGGCCACAAGGCGGCGAAATGATGGGAGTTGTGGATCGCCAGCACGGCGATCCCGGCGCTGCGCGCCTTGCTCACCAGCAGGCTGCGCGCCGCCGCCAGGGCCGGCTGGGCGAAACCGCCGGCGGCATCGACGCTGACATAACCGCTGGCCACATCCCGCACCAGCGGTTCGGCGCGGCCATCGACCCAGCCACTGGCCAGGGTCGAGACGTACCCCGGCATGCGGAACACCCCATGGCTGTGGGCGCCATCGCGCTGGGCACTGGCGCAGTTGTGGGCGAGCACGGCGGCCACCGGCGCGCTGCAGCCATGACGCTGGAAAATACGCTGCAGCAGGCTCGCCAGTTCGGCGAACGGAATCTGTCTGGCAGGTGCGGACATCTGAAGCTCCCTTGATTGGAATTGGACGGAGAACAGCGACAGCAATGCCCGGCACTTTCCCCGAATGACAGAAAACTGTCAAATATTGACTTAACGACAGAAAACATTCATTTTCTGCCCCAGCCCCACACCGCCAGCGAGATGTCCCGTGAGCCAACCGATCAAGCAACGCCTGGAAAACAGCCTGCACGATGCCTCGGCTTCGGGTCGCAAGATCGCCAGCTACATGCTTGCCCACCTCACCGACCTGCCGTTCGAAACCTCCGCCAGCCTGGCGCAGAAGATCGGCGTCAGCGAGTCCAGCGTCGGTCGCTTCTGCCGCGCCCTCGGCTACGAACACCTGAAAGCGCTGAAGCAGGACCTCAAGGACGACCTCGGTGACGGTCCGTGGCTGGTCGGCGATCGACTGCAAGAATTCCGCCAACAGCCCGGCGATGACGGCGAAGGCCGCAGCCTGGAGCTGGAGATCGCCGCCCTGGTGCGGGTCCACGAATACCGTCGCAGCGCCGAGTGGGCCCGCGTCGCCCAGCGCCTGGCCACGCGCCCGCGGGTGTTCGTCGCCGGCTTCCAGACCGAGCGCGGCATCGCCCAGTGCATGAGCCACCTGCTGCACTACCTGCGCGACGGCGTGCAGGCGGTGGATGGCAGCGCCGGGCACTTCGGCGAGGTGCTGCTGGGCGATCCCGACAGCCGCGCGCTGGTGGTCTTCGAGGCCCGCCGCTACTCGCGCCATGCCCTGCTGTTGTGTCGCAAGGCACGGGCAGCGGGGATCCCGGTAACACTGGTTACCGACACTTTCTGCGACTGGGCCGACGAGCACGCCGACGAAGTCTTCCGCATTCCCACCCAATTCAATCTGTTCTGGGAGTCCACCGCGACGATGCTGTCGTGGGTACACCTGATGGTCAACGAGGTCTGCAGGAAACTCGGGCCTGATGTCGAGAGACGCCTGGACGCGACCGCCGCTCTGCACAACGAGTTCGTTGGCTACACCTCGACGTCAGGGCAATAGCCCTGGCGCCGGGACCATCGCGGCCCACCCGGGCCATCAACCGCGCTGAACCTGCCGTGGAGGAACCTTCTGCATGCACTGCCAAACCCTCGTACTCGGCGCCGGAATCGTCGGCGTCTGCACCGCCCTGCACCTGCAGGCGCGTGGCCGCAAGGTGGTCCTGATCGACCGCGACGAACCCGGCAGCGGCACCAGCCATGGCAATGCCGGGCTGATCGAGCGCTCCAGCGTGATCCCCTACGCCTTCCCCCGCGAGCTGGCCAAGCTGGCCCGCTACGGCCTCAACCGCCAGTCCGACGTGCGCTTCAGCTGGCGCCACCTGCCCAGGGTCGCGCCCTGGCTGCTGAGCTACTGGCGCCATTCGGCGCCCGCGCCGCTGGCCGAGGCCACCCGCGCCATGCTGCCGCTGGTGCAGCGCTGCGTGGAAGAGCACGACGTGCTGATCGCCGCCGCCGGCGCCGAGGCACTGGTCAAGGCCAACGGCTGGATCGAGGTGTACCGCGACGAAGCCGCCTTCGCCGCGGCCAGGGCCGAGGCCGAAACGCTGCGTGCCCATGGCCTGGCCTTCGAGGTCCTCGACCGCCAGCAACTGCATGCCCGCGAGCGTGACCTGGGCCCGGACGCCCTCGGTGGCATCCACTGGCTCGACCCCAAGACCGTGAGCAATCCCTCTGCTCTGGTCCGCGCCTATGCCGCACTGTTCGTGCGTCGTGGCGGCGAATTCATCCATGGCGATGCGCGCAGCCTGCGCCAGGTCGACAGCGACTGGCAGGTGGACAGCCGCCGCGGCCCGATCAGCGCCGCCGAGGTGGTGATCGCCCTCGGCCCGCAGGCCGCCGAGCTGTTCAAGCCACTGGGCTATCGCATCCCGCTGGAGATCAAGCGCGGCTACCACCTGCACTATCGCCCGCGGCCCGGCGCGCAGTTGAGCCATTCGCTCTGCGATGTCCAGGCCGGCTACGTGCTGGCGCCGATGGACCAGGGCATCCGCCTGACCACCGGCATCGAGTTCGCCGCCAGCAGCGATGCCGCCAACGAGATCCAGCTGCAACGCTGCGAAGCCATCGCCCGCCGCCTGTTCCCCCTGGGCGAGCGCATCGACCAGGCGCCATGGCTGGGCCGCCGTCCGTGCCTGCCGGACATGCGCCCGGTGATCGGCCCGGCCAGCCGGCACAAGGGCCTGTGGTTCAACTTCGGCCACGCCCACCACGGCCTGACCCTCGGCCCGGTCAGCGGGCGCCTGCTGGCGGAACTGATGACCGGCGCCACGCCGTTCACCGATCCCGCGCCCTACAGTGCCGAACGCTTCCCGTGAGGCAATGAAAAGGGCCGACGCTGATCAGGCGTCGGCCCTTTTTTCCGGCTGCGGATTTCAATCGTCCAGTGGCTTGGGCGGCGGCAGCGGCTTCGCCGGCTTGGCCGGTTTTGCCGCCTCGCCCGGCTTGCCACCCTTGCCCGGCTTGGCCTCGGCCACCGGCGCCGGCTCGGGGGCCGGGGTGGTGACGGCCTTTTCCTCGGCCGGCAACTGATCCACCGCGGCGAAGATCTGCGCCATGTCCAGCTTGCCTTCGTTGGCGATCGGATGCTGGCTGCCGTCCTTGCCCACCAGGGTGACCTGGGTGCCGTTCTGCGCACCGCGGCTGACCTGGCGGATCAGGGCCATGGTGGTCTGCTGCTCCAGGCTCTTGTCCTCGCGCTTGCCGACCATGCCGGCGATGCTGTAGAGCACCAGATTGCGCTCCTTGAACCCCGCCTGGTTGGCCGGGTCCTTGAGGGCCTCGTTGATCCCGCGCAGCACCGGGTCGGCGGAGGTGGGAGCGATGACCACCAGCGGACGGGCCCTGCCCAGGTCCTGATCCAGAGGTTTGTCATCGGCGAACAGCGGACCGGCGATGGCCAGCAGGACGGCAAGGGTCAGGGACCGGGCGAGCATGTGTTTCTCCTTCTTCAATCCTCGTAACAATGACTACAGACCTCCAGGAAAGATCCGAAGGTCGGAGCCTAAACGACTGTGACGGGCCACCGTCCGGAACAAAGGTAACTTTCCATGTCAGTGCCAGGAAAATTCCTACCGTTAGACAGGAGGATAGCTGAAGGATCTCAAGCTGCCGCTCTACCTCGGGTCTGTCGTGTCGCCTGCCAGCACAGCAGCGACCCCGCCACCACCAGCACCGCTCCCTGCCAGAACTGGCCGCTCAGTTGCGCGCCCAGCCAAAGGGCCGCGAAGGCCGAGGACAGCACCGGCGAGAAGTAGGACGCGGTCGCCAGCAGGGTCAGGTTGCCGCGCAGGATGCCGAGGTTCCACAGGGCATAACCGCCGGCCATGGCCACCCCGGCGGCGAACAGTTCCAGGCTGTTGCCCAGGGTGAATGCCGGCAGTTGCTCGCGGCTCAAGGCGTACTTGACCCACAGCAGGCAGGCGGTGACCAGGAAGAACAGCACCACCAGGTTCTGCCCGTTGGCGTAGCGCCGGGTGACGTTGCAGTAGAGGGCGAAGGTGACCGCGCAGCTCAGGGCCAGGCCATAGCTGAGCGGGTTGGAACTGACGTTGGCGAGGATCAGGTCGAGGGCGATGCCGTTGCCGCTGACCACCCAGACGATGCCGGTCAGCGCCAGCACGCTGCCAGGCACGATCAGCCAGCGCGCACGCTGGCCGTTCATGAAGATCGCCAGGACCACGGTCAGGCAGGGCCAGAGGTAGTTGAGCATGCCGACTTCGATGGCCTGGTTGGCGTTGCTGGCGAAACCCAGGGCCAGCGACAGGCAGATCTCGTAGGCGACGAACAGCGCGGTGCCGACATACAGGTAGAAGCGTGGAACCCCGCGCAGGCGCGGGCGACCGAGCAACAGCACCAGCAGCACGCTGCCCAGGGAATAGATCAGCGCCGCGCCGCCCAGCGGGCCGAACACCTGGCTGACGCTGCGGATCAGGCCGGACGCCGTGCTCCACAGCAGGATGGCGAGCAAGCTGCAGACGGTAGCGGTCCGCGGTCCTGTGACAGTCATGGGGTTCTCCCGGCAAAAGCGCCGAGTCTACCGCAACGACCGCTCTGCGACGTGGCTTCGGCGGACGCCAGGACGGCCGGAATGGACAGGACCCGAGCAAGGTCTGCTCCTGCTCAAGACTAATGGCTTTATGCCTATACCCGGCTTAGTATCCCGCCACCAGACAGTCCCCCCGCGAATCCCCCCTCAAGGACCGAGAACCGCCATGCGCTATATCGAACGATCGGTGCCACCGCCCAGCATCCTGACGCTTAGCGCAGCGCAAATGCACCGGGAGAAAACCGTAGAATTAATGGCTCGCAGCCAGGAACAGCTGTCCCAGCAACATTTCCTGCAGTCGTCGATCAATCTCGGTCACCCCAGCATGCTCGACGCCCTGGACAGGCTGTTCATCGGTCGCTGTGCCTTTTGCGAAAGCAAGGGGTCTACCCGGCCCTACCGCTTTCGCCCCTTCGAGAATGCGTTGCCCTATACGGCCAACGAACATGCGCATCTGTACTACTGCTGGCTGGACATCGCCTGGCAGAACCTCTACTCCATCTGCAAAGACTGCCTGCCCGGCCAGGCCGAATACTTTCCGGTTTTTGGCAAGCGTACTGCCGTGCCGAAGCTGGAGCTGTTCATACGCTACGCCAAGGACAACACCGGGCTGTGGCCGGACTACCCTATGGCGGAAAAGCCGATTCTGCTCGATCCCTGCCAGGACACCGATATCCACAAGTACATTGGTGCACAGACCAACGGGCGCCTGGTTGGTATCAAGGAACGCGGGCTGCTGACGATCGAGCACTTTTCCCTGAACACGCAGGAAAAAGGCTCTGCGCGAGCATCGGCCTACCAGCGCCATTTCAAACAGTTGCTCGATTGGATGAGGCAGCGCGGCAGCGCCACCAGCAGCGAAGTATTCGATTTCGCCGAGCTCGAGTTCGGTGGCACCTGGTACCTCCTCCTCCGGCGCCTGGCGACTTCCATCGGCGCAAGAAGCGGTACCCGGCCCGTGCTCGCCATGAGCCGCATAGACCGCGTATTCAAACAACTGCGCAAGAACCCGTCCGCAGCACAGATCCTCATCGAGTCCTGGGAGCAGATCGAGTCGCAGGACCTGAAGGAATACTCCCAAGCACATAGGACAGCACCCCGCCGCCACAGCGAGGCCCGGGTCACAACCGTGCAGATCACCAATTTCAAATCCATCGAACACCTGCATTTCAACCTGCCACCCCGCCCCCCTGCCACCGGCGAAGACAGTGAGCCGCGCACGCCAGCCCTGCTGATCCTTGGTGAAAACGCCGCTGGCAAGAGCTCGCTGCTCGAAGCCATCGCACTTGCCCTGGCGAGCGACGAGGCGATTGCCGCCACAGGACTGACGCCACGAAACTACGTGCTCGATCCCCGCCTGCTCGGCGCAGAGGAACCCAAGAGCGTTGCCGAGGCGCGCATCGAGATCACGTTTTCCGACGGCTCGACACGGGTGCGCAGCCTGTCGCCGACGGTCATCCGTGACGCCCAGGGCGGCGAAGAGCATGTGCCGGTGTTCGCCTATGGCGCCTTTCGCCAGTACCAGCACAAGGCGCACCGTCGCGGCGGCGCACAGAGCACCATCCGCAACCTGTTCGACGGCAGCGTCCTGCCCAATCCGGAACAGTGGTTGCTGAGCCTGAAGCCGGATCGCTATGCCATGGTCATCCGCGCCCTGAGCGACATCCTCGCCATCGACGGCCGCTTCGAAGTGGTCCGGCGCGACGAGGTGCGCAAGCAATGCTTCGTCGTCACCGCCCTCAAGCAAGACGGCAGCCCACTGGCGCAGAGCTCGCTGAACGTCGCCTCTTCCGGTTTCCGCTCGATCCTGGCCATGGTCTGCGACGTGATGCGCGGCATGATGAACCGCAAGGTCTACCCGCACTTCGACAACCTGCAGAGTGCTCGTGGCGTAGTGCTGATCGACGAGGTCGAAGCGCACCTGCACCCACGCTGGAAGATGCAGATCATGCGCGGCCTGCGCCAGGCCCTGCCGAACGTCACCTTCATCGCCACCACCCATGACCCGCTGTGCCTGCGCGGCATGCACGACGGCGAAACCGTGGTCATGCGCCGGGTCAGGGTCGCCGACGGCACCACCAGCGCCGGCCTGCCGACCCGCAGCGAACTGCTCGACGAGCTGCCGCCACCCTCGGAGATGCGCCTGGAGCAGTTGCTGACCTCGGACCTGTTCCAGTTGCACTCCACCGACGACCCGGAGATGGACCGCCAGTTCGCCGAAGTCGCCGACCTGCTCGGCGAACCCGATCTGGACGCCACGCAGCGGGCGACCGTCGAGCGCTTCAAGCGCGATGTGGTCTCGGCCTTGCCGATCGGCACCTCGGAGGTGCACCGGATCGTCCAGGAGGCCGTGGCGGAGTACCTCAAGCAGCGCCGCGACCAGCCGTCCGCACAGCACAAGGCGCTGCGCGAGAGCGTCAAGGCGCGCATCGTCAACGCCTTGCGGAGCGTGCTCTGATGCGCCAGGTCAACAGACCCGCCAATAGCGCCCCCAGCAGCCTCGACAGCCTGGACAGGAAGGGCAAGAGCGAGCGCGACCGCGCCCGCGACCATCAGAACGATCCCGATCCGAAGAAAGGCAGCTTCACCTACGAGGCCTACAAGCACGAGCAGGTCAAGCGCAAGCTGGCCCAGCTGTTCCACAACAAGTGCGCCTACTGCGAGACCTTCTTCTCCGCTTCGGCGCCGGTGGACATCGAGCACTACCGACCGAAAGCCGCGGTCAGCGAAGACCCCGACCACCCCGGCTACTGGTGGCTGGCGATGAGCTGGGACAACCTGCTGCCCAGTTGCATCGACTGCAACCGCCGCCGCAAGCAACGGGTGGCGGATGCCTCCACCAGCCTCGAAGAACTGCACAAGGCCAGTCGCGGCGAACGCAGCAGCCTGGCCCTGGCCGATGCCGGCAAGAAGGACAGCTTTCCGCTGATCGACGCCAGGCGGCGCCTGGTCGCGGAAAGCTACGCCTGCGACGACGAGCAGCCCTACCTGCTCGACCCGACCCGGGACGACCCGCAGGAGCACCTGCGCTTTCATATCGATCGCGCGTCCCCCATCGGCATCGTCCTGCCCGGCGGCGACCCCGGGCAACCCAGCCCACGTGGAGCGATGTCGATCCAGATCTACGGACTCAACCGCCTCGGCCTGGTCCAGGATCGCACGCGGCTGCTGCGTCACCTGGAGTTCCTTGGCGACCTGTCCATCGAGCTCGGCAATCTCGTCGAGGACCTCACCGATCCGGGGCTGGCACCTGTCCGCAAGCGCCTGGAACTGCTGCAGGAGCGCATTCACCAGGAGATCCGTGACATGACCGCCCCCGAAGCCCCCTACTCGGAGATGGTCAGGACCTGGCTCAAGCAGTTCCTCGACGATCTCTGAGCACAGCGTCGGCGCCAACAACTCAACCGGCAACGATCCGCTTTCCCGATGGTCTGCATTATCAACGCCCCTGCCGCCGCTCACGGCACGGGGGCCATGACGATGAAGCCAGTCAAGGAGCTGCCCGTGCCGAACACCCCTCCCCGCGTCGACGACTCCTCGACCGCCGACCTGTCCAGCCACCCCAAGGACATCTTCTTCGCCGCCGTGGAAACCACGCGCATGCCGATGATCGTCACCAACCCCAACGCCGCGGACAACCCGATCATCTTCGCCAACCAGGCCTTCCTCGACATGACCGGCTACGCCTCGGCCGAGATCGTCGGGCGCAATTGCCGCTTCCTCCAGGGCCCGGACACCGACCAGGAGGTGATCGCCTCGATCCGCGAGGCCGTCGAGGGACGCTACGATTTCTCCACCGAGATCCTCAACTACCGCAAGGACGGCAGCAGCTTCTGGAACGCCCTGTTCATCTCGCCGATCTTCAACGAGGCTGGCGAGCTGATCTACTTCTTCGCCTCGCAGCTGGATGTCAGCCGCCGCCGCGACGCCGAGGACGCCCTGCACCAGTCGCAGAAAATGGAAGCCCTCGGCCAGCTGACCGGTGGCATCGCCCACGACTTCAACAACCTGCTGCAGGTCATGGGCGGTTACATCGACCTGATCCGCAGCGCCGCGGAGAAGCCCGAGCCGGACCTCGAGCGCATCCGCCGCAGCACCTTCCACGCCCGCTCCGCGGTGGACAAGGCCAGCACCCTGACCAAGCAGTTGCTGGCCTTTTCCCGAAAGCAGAAGCTGCAGGGTCGCGTGCTCAACCTCAACCAGTTGGTGGACACCGTCCAGCCCCTGGTCCACCGCACCTTCGGCGCCGACGTGCAGGTGGAATACGACCTGGAGCACAATCTGAAGAACTGCCGCATCGACCCGACCCAGGCGGAGATGGCCCTGCTCAACATCTTCATCAATTCACGGGATGCCCTGATCGGCCGCGCGCAGCCACGGGTGTTCATCGAGACACGCAATGTCAGCGTGCGCGACCTCGCCACCACCGCCTACGACGGCCTGCTGCCCGGCCAGTACGTCAGCCTGGCGATCACCGACAATGGCATCGGCATGCCGGCGAGCATCCGCGACCGGGTCATGGACCCGTTCTTCACCACCAAGGAGGAAGGCAAGGGCTCCGGGCTCGGCCTGTCGATGGTCTACGGCTTCGCCCGGCAGTCCGGCGGCGCCGCGCGGATCTACACCGAGGAAGGCATCGGCACCACCCTGCGCCTGTATTTCCCGGTGGACAGCGCGGCCGTGTCGCCGCAGGAGCGTCGCCCCGCGAGCCGCACCCGCGACGGCCATGAAAGCGTGCTCATCGTCGAGGACCGTCCCGACGTGGCCGAACTGGCGAAGATGGTCCTCGACGACTATGGCTACCACGCCGAGATCGTCCTCAATGCCCGCGAGGCACTGAAGCGTTTCGAGGCCGGCGAGCGCTACGACCTGCTGTTCACCGACCTGATCATGCCCGGCGGCATGAACGGCGTGATGCTGGCCCGCGAGGTGCGCCGGCGCCATCCCGCCACCCGTGTGCTGCTGACCACCGGTTATGCGGAGAACTCCATCGAACGCACCGACATCGGCGGCTCGGAATTCGAAGTGATCGCCAAGCCGTACCTGCCCCACGATCTGGCGCGCAAGGTGCGCCAGGTACTGGATTCCCCGGGCGGGGTAGCCTGAGGAACCACGATGAAGCCCAAGGCAAGCGCTGCAGGATCAGGACTTGAAATGAGATTCGATATCAATTAACTTTAGTTACTTTATATCATTTCACTTGGAGCACCCGATGAAACCCGGCATCCACCCCGCCTACCGCCCTGTCCTGTTCCACGACACCAGCGCCAACGCCTTCTGGCTGATCGGCTCCACCGTCGATACCGACAAGACCTACGTCCACAGCGACGGCAACACCTACCCCTACGTCACCCTCGACGTGTCCAGCGCCTCCCACCCGGTGTACACCGGCCAGGAGCGCAAGGCCAAGACCGAGGGCCGCGTGGCCGGCTTCAACAAGCGCTTCGCCGGTTTCGCCAGCCAATGAAAAACGCCGCTTTCCGGAGCCCGGAAAGCGGCGTTCTGTTCAATTTCGAAGCAGCTTAGACGGCCAGGGCACGCTCACGCAGTTCGCTATTGAGGATGCGATCGTTCTCGCTGTAGTCCACCGGCACGTCGATCACGTGCACGCCCGGGGTCTTGATGCAGTGCTCCAGCAGCGGCAGCAGGCCCTCGGCGCTTTCCACCCGGTGACCGTTGGCACCATAGGCTTCGGCGTACTTGACGAAGTCCGGGTTGCCGTAGTCCAGGCCGAAATCGGTGAAGCCCATGTTCGCCTGCTTCCAGCGGATCATGCCGTAGCCATCATCCCGCAGGATCACCACGGTGACGTGCATGTTCAGGCGCACCGCGGTTTCCAGCTCCTGGCTGTTCATCATGAAACCACCGTCGCCGCACACGGCGATCACCGGACGGTCCGGGTACACCAGGTGCGAGGCCATCGCCGACGGCAGGCCGGCACCCATGGTCGCCAGGGCGTTGTCCAGCAGCACGGTATTGGGCTTGTGCGCCTTGTAGTTGCGGGCGAACCAGATCTTGTAGATGCCGTTGTCCAGCGCCACGATGCCTTCCGACGGCAGCGCGCGGCGGATGTCGGCGACCAGGCGCTGCGGGTACACCGGGAAGCGGTCGTCGTCCTTGCCTTCGGCGATCTGCGCTTCGTTGGCCTCGCGGATCGCCATCAGGCGGGTGAAGTCCCAGTGCGACACGTCGCCCAGGCCTTCGCCGATCTGCCACACGGCGTTGGCGATGTCGCCGATCACTTCGATCTGCGGGAAGTACACCGCATCGACTTCAGCGGAGCGGAAGTTGATGTGGATGACTTCGGTGCCGCCACGGACCATGAAGAACGGCGGCTTCTCGATCACGTCGTGACCGATGTTGATGATCAGGTCGGCAGCCTCGACCGCACGGTGGACGAAGTCACCGGAGGACAGCGCGGCGTTGCCGAGGAAGCGCGGGTTGCGCTCGTCGACCACGCCCTTGCCGAGCTGGGTGGTGACGAACGGGATGCCGGTCTTGTCGATCAGTTGCTCGAGGACCTTGGCGGTCATCTTGCGGTTGGCGCCGGCGCCGATCACCAGGATCGGGCTGCGTGCGGTGCGCAGCTTGCTGATCGCCGCGTCGATGGCCACGTGCTCGGCCAGCGGACGACGGTGCAGGCTTGGCGGGATCGGCAGCACGTCGGTCTGCTCGGCGGCGATGTCTTCCGGCAGTTCCAGGTGCACCGCGCCCGGCTTCTCTTCCTCGGCGAGGCGGAAGGCCTCACGCATGCGCGACGGGATGTTGTCGGCGGAAGCGAACTGGTGGGTGTACTTGGTGATGGGGTCCATCATCGCGCACACGTCGATGATCTGGAAGCGGCCCTGCTTGGACTTCTTGATCGGCTTCTGGCCGGTGATCATCAGCATCGGCATGCCGCCGAGATAAGCGTAGGCGCCGGCGGTCACCAGGTTGGTCGCGCCCGGGCCGAGGGTCGACAGGCTGACGCCGGTCTTGCCGGTCAGGCGACCGTAGGTGGCGGCCATGAAGCCGGCGGACTGTTCGTGGCGGGTCAGCACCAGCTTGATCTTCGACTTGCGCAGGGATTCCAGCAGGTCGAGGTTTTCCTCACCGGGAATGCCGAACACATACTCGACACCTTCGTTTTCCAGGCATTGCACAACGACATCGGCGGCCTTGGCCATCTTGCTTG
>Ga0206116_1000471_pt1 | contig 42103 bp, 41 predicted proteins | sample 3A1Ametagenome_FD_178000 | JGI IMG/M metagenome (GOLD analysis project Ga0206116, IMG submission 178000) | Enriched microbial communities from leaf-cutter ant dump, University of Wisconsin, Madison, United States - 3A1A | ecosystem: Environmental > Terrestrial > Nest > Insects nest > Nest dump...
ATCTCCAAATCTTTTTTGAAAAATTTTTTATTTTAATTTTTCGATTCGAAAACCAACCTGTCGCTGAACTTTTGGGACTGCAAAGATAAGAACTTTATTTCTTACAATCCAAGAAAAAAATTAAAAAATTTTAAACCCTTTTTCTCTTCTTCTCAATCCTATTCCTCTGAACTTTTGCGGCTGCAAAGGTAAGAATTTTTATTCTTACAATCCAAGAAAAAAATTAAAAAATTTTAAACCCTTTTTCTATTACTTTTTCAACTAGATGTCTCTGAACTTGCGGGTGCAAAGATAGGTACTTCTATCCCTTTTTTCCTAATTAATACTGAATAAAATACCTGTTTAGTTATTAACAATCCGGCAATCAATATCTAATCAAATAGATAGGCAGATTCATATTGTAAAACATGCCCATTTGTATTCTTGTGAAGGTATATATTATATATATTAATGTGTAGTAAACTTAGAAACCTATTGAAGCTATAACCACTTTTTGCGCTTAAACCATATATAAAGGCCTATACATATTAAGAACATCACCAAAAGACATATCGGATAGGACCATTGATAATACAATTCGGGCATGTATTTAAAGTTCATTCCGTATATTCCTACAATAAAAGTAAGAGGTAAAAAAAACATAGAGAAGATGGTTAGGGTCTTCATCACCTCGTTTGTCTTCTGGGCAGAGACCGAAATGTATATACTTTGAAGGCTACTTATCTCTTCTAAGACCTGATCATAAAGTACAATCAGCTTGGTATGGAGGTCTCGTATATCTCGTAAAGATGATCTTTCATTCTTTTTTACCAGCAAAGAATCCAATACATCATCGGTTAAGATGAGTAATTTTCGGCTCAGGTTCGCTCGATTCTTCAAGTAAAACAAACGTTGTAAGGAATGAGGCGGAATATCTTTGAGCAAAATATCCGCTTCGAACTGATTGATTTCGTCTGAAAGCTTCATTAAAGGTTCTTCGTAGCTCAGTAAAACTTTGTGTAACATCTTTACTAGAATACCCGTTGTAGTTTTTAGGCTACCCGTATTTATAAACTTTACAATTACATCATCAATCAAAGGCATCTCTCCCCTATGGATAGTAATCAAAACTTCGTCGTTGTAAAAAACAGCGATCTTACTTGATATTTGCTGAATGTTCACGGTTTTCTTAGACGGATTGATACGAACACGAACAATAAAAAAGTTCATATTCGTATGCTCTTCAAACTTCGGAAGATGATTAGGCTCGACACTATCCGACAAAGCATATAAATCCAAATCGTATTGGGTAGCTATTTGCTCTCGTTCTTCTGCTGAAGGATTTTGTAAATCAATCCAGCGAATGGGCGCATCCGGGATATTTATTGTTCGTATTGCCATGTATTCCAAAAAATATTTGGTAATTTACATAATTATAATCAATATAACTACTCTCGATAATTTTTGCATAACACATTAATATAATAGAAATGATAAAAACAGTCATATTTGACATGGACGGAGTTTTGGTCGATACCGAACCGGTACATTTCCAAGCATACATTAAACACTTTCAAGAATTGGACATTAATGTAGAGAACGATTTGTACCAAACCTTTATTGGAAGTTCTACCAAAAATATATACGCCCGAATCAAAGAGATTTATAATCTTCCGAACGAATTAAAAGATTTGATTGGTCGCAAAAGAGAATTATTTGCTCAAGAATTTGAAAAAACTACTTCTGTTTATTTAATGAAAGGCGTATTGGAACTTATTAAAGAACTTCATCACGGCGGCATTCAACTCATCGTAGCTTCGTCTTCATCATACGATAATATTAATAGTGTATTCAAGAAATTTGACATCGATAAATACTTTACGCACAAAGTAAGCGGAGAAGATTTTGCAGAATCAAAACCCAATCCGGCTATATTTCTGAAAGCCGTTGAGCTGTCTGGGCATCAAAAAGAAGAATGTATCGTCATTGAAGATTCGACCAACGGAATCAAAGCTGCCAATCGCGCGGGAATATTTGTTATCGGATACCAATCCGCCGAATCCATCCAAGATTATTCTTCGGCGAATAAAGTCATACGACATTACAACGAAATCACTTTTGAAACTATTCGAGATATCACTTCTCCTACTCTTATAAAAAAGTAGTTATTAAAAAATTAAACACAATAAGGTATTGTTTTTGTTTATTTTAACACAAGAACTTAAAAATTTTATATTATGAAAACGTTAGCCTTATTATTCAGTTTATTTACGTTTGGAATTTTCTACGGACAAAACACAGAAATCACTCCAGACAATTCATGGTTTAAGTTAGGTGTCACTGCAGGAATGCCAGTTGGCGATACCTCCGATTTTTCTACGTTTGCCTTAGGTGCTGATGTAAGAGGACAGTATTTAGTAAATCCGAATTTTGGGATTGGTATTGCTTCGGGTTATCATCATTTTTTCGGAAAAGATGAAGTGGATGATTTTGGGATGATTCCTCTAGCGGCTTTTGGTAGATATTATTTTGACGAAGCGGGATGGTTTATTGGTCTTGATGTGGGGTATGGATTTCTCACTAATGTGGAAAATAACAGCGGTGGTTTGTATTTAAATCCACAACTTGGGTATAATACCTATCATTGGAATTTCTATTTGTACTACCAACATGCCGAAACCGAAAATAGCACTAAAATTCAAACCATAGGACTTGGCGTAACTTATAATATCCGATTCAAATAAGAATTTCTTCCTCTATAATAAACAAAGCCTTCCAAAATGGAAGGCTTTGTTGTTGAGTAAAAAAATTACTGCTTTACGCTAATTTCAAATTGATAATTATTTGTTTCAAACTCAAAATTCAAAATATATAAACCTGACGACAAATTTTCAACACCCAATGTTCTATTTTACTTTTTTCAGTTATACATTTTGATAGTTAAAAGTAAAAAACATTCATTACTTAACTTTTAACCAATGAGTAAACCAATGGTTTGAATTAGAATTTAACCTTAATGAAATAAAAAACCTCCAAAATATTTTACTTTGGAGGTTTTAATTTTAATTCTAAACTTTTCCAAAGTTTGAAACTTTGGAAAAGTTCGGTTTACATATTCCTTCTATACTGCCCACCTACTTCAAACAGTGCTGAAGTGATTTGCCCTAGCGAACAAACTTTGGTTGCTTCCATGAGTTGTTCGAAGATGTTTTGGTTTTGAATCGCTACCTCTTGAATTTTATTCAACTCCTCTTTTACTTTATCAGCATTGGCTTTATTCAAGCTTTCTTTGGTTTTAATTTGGAATAGTTTCTCTTCTTCGGTTGCTCTGATAACCTCAGCCGGAATCACAGTCGGAGAACCTTTACTGCTCAAGAACGTATTTACTCCAATAATCGGGAATTCACCTGTATGTTTCAATGTTTCGTAATACAAACTCTCCTCCTGAATTTTTGAGCGTTGATACATGGTTTCCATCGCTCCTAATACGCCTCCTCTTTCGGTGATTCTGTCGAATTCCGCTAAAACGGCTTCTTCCACTAAATCTGTCAATTCTTCGATGATAAACGAACCTTGAATTGGGTTTTCGTTTTTCGCCAAACCTAACTCTCTGTTGATAATCAGCTGAATTGCCATTGCTCTACGAACAGATTCTTCGGTCGGAGTCGTAATCGCCTCATCATAAGCATTGGTATGCAATGAGTTACAGTTATCGTAAATAGCATACAATGCCTGTAGTGTCGTACGGATATCGTTAAAATCAATCTCTTGAGCGTGAAGCGAACGACCTGACGTCTGAATGTGATATTTCAGCATTTGAGCTCTTTCGTTGGCTCCGTATTTCAATTTCAAGGCTTTTGCCCAGATTTTTCGAGCTACACGACCAATCACCGCATATTCCGGATCGATTCCGTTTGAGAAGAAGAACGACAAGTTTGGCCCGAAATCGTTGATGTTCATTCCTCTTGACAGATAATATTCCACGTAGGTGAAACCATTTGCCAAGGTGAATGCCAACTGGGTAATCGGATTCGCTCCTGCTTCGGCAATATGATATCCTGAAATCGAAACCGAATAGAAGTTGCGAACGTTTTTCTGAATAAAATATTCCTGAACGTCTCCCATCAATCGCAAAGCGAATTCAGTCGAGAAAATACAAGTGTTTTGAGCCTGATCTTCTTTTAAAATATCTGCCTGAACTGTTCCACGAACTTGTGAAAGCGTTTTGGTTTTGATTTCGTTATACACCTCTAAAGGCAAAACTTGATCTCCGGTAACTCCTAACAACATGAGTCCTAATCCGTTGTTTCCTTCCGGAAGTTCACCATTATAGCGGGGTCTTTCAACGCCTTTTTCTTTATAAATAGCATTGATTTTTGCTTCAACCTCTGCTTCTAATCCATTTTCTTTGATGTATTTCTCACAGTTTTGGTCGATGGCAGCATTCATAAAGAATCCTAGCAACATCGGAGCTGGACCGTTAATGGTCATCGAAACCGAAGTAGCCGGATGCGACAAATCAAAACCTGAATACAGTTTTTTAGCATCGTCTAAACAACAGATGGATACTCCCGCATTTCCGATTTTTCCGTAAATATCTGGTCTGTAATCCGGGTCATTTCCGTATAAAGTTACACTATCAAAAGCAGTCGAAAGCCTTTTCGCAGGCATTCCTAAGCTCACATAATGGAAACGCCTGTTGGTTCTTTCCGGACCTCCTTCACCCGCAAACATACGGGTTGGATCTTCTCCCTCACGTTTAAACGGATACAATCCTGAGGTAAAAGGGAATTCTCCCGGAACGTTTTCTTGAAGATTCCATTTCAAAATGTCTCCCCAAGCTTGGTATTTTGGTAATGCCACTTTCGGGATTTGTGAATGCGAAAGCGACTCGGTATGGGTTTGAATTTTGATTTCTTTATCACGTACTTTGAACGAATAAACCGGATTTTTGTATTTGTTTACTTTTTCGTCCCAAGTAACGATGATTTCCCAGTTGTATGGGTCAAGGTTCATTTTTACTTTGTCGAATTCTTTTTTAAGTAAACCAACAAAATCTCTGTTTTCGTCATTTTGAACTTTTGCCAATTGTTCTTCGTCCACTCCGAATTTTGACAGATTCAATTTCGTATTGGTTACAGATTCAATGGTTTTATAGATTCCGTAAAGTTTTTGAGCTACTTCAACTTGCGTTAAAACAGTTTGGTCATATTTACGGTTATTCTCTGAAATTTCAGACAAATATCTTGTTCTGCTTGGCGGAATTACAAACACTTTCTCACTCATCTCACGAGTAATCTCAAAAGTAGATTTCAGTTCTGCACTGGTTTTTTCTACTATTTTATCCATTACCGCTTTATAGAGCGAATTCATCCCCGGATCGTTAAATTGTGAAGCAATCGTTCCGAAAACAGGCATAGTGTCCGGGTCTTCGTGCCATAGGTTATGGTTGCGTTGGTATTGTTTTTTTACATCTCTGATAGCATCCAAAGCTCCTCTTTTATCGAATTTATTGATAGCCACCAAATCAGCAAAATCAAGCATATCGATTTTCTCTAATTGAGTTGCTGCTCCAAATTCCGGAGTCATTACATATAACGCCACATCCGAATGATCAAGAATCTCAGTATCTGATTGTCCGATTCCTGAAGTTTCGAGTACAATCAAATCATATTTGGCAGCTTTCAACACCTGAATCGCTTCAGCCACATATTTCGAAAGTGCCAAATTCGACTGACGTGTCGCTAGTGAACGCATATACACTCTAGGATTGTTGATAGCATTCATACGAATTCTATCTCCTAAAAGAGCTCCACCAGTTTTACGTTTAGATGGGTCAACCGAAATAAGCCCGATTGTTTTTTCAGGGAAATCTATCAAAAATCTTCTTACTAATTCATCTACTAACGATGATTTTCCGGCTCCTCCTGTTCCGGTAATACCTAGAACCGGAATTTTTGAATCAGAATTTAATTGGTGAATTTTATCGAAAATATCTTTTGAAACCTCCGGAAAGTTCTCAGCAGACGAAATAAGCCTTGCAATCGCTTTCGGATTTTTTTCTGCTAAAAGTTCGGCTTCATTCGATAATTTATCTCCGACAGGAAAATCTGACTTTTCAACCAAATCGTTGATCATTCCTTGTAATCCCATCGCACGACCATCATCCGGAGAATAAATCTTGGTGATCCCGTAATCTTGTAATTCTTTGATTTCTTCAGGAAGAATTACTCCACCTCCACCACCAAAAATCTTGATATGTTCTGCTCCTTTTTCTTTGAGCAAATCATACATATATTTAAAGTATTCGTTGTGACCTCCTTGGTAGGATGTCATAGCAATAGCATTTGCATCTTCTTGAATAGCTGTGTTTACAACCTCTTCAACGCTACGGTCGTGACCAAGGTGAATTACCTCACAACCGGTTGCTTGAATAACTCTACGCATGATGTTAATCGAAGCATCGTGTCCGTCAAAAAGTGAAGCTGCTGTTACAATTCTTACTTTATTTTTTGGAGTATAAGGTGTTTGTTGTTCCATTTTTAAATTTGTGTTTTAAAAGCCCGCAATTTACGAATATTTTAGTCTTTTTTAATCAATTATTAATCTTCCGGTGTAATGTTGGGTTATATTAATAATTGGCGGCGTATTTTTTAGGATAACATTTCCGGTACCGTAAATATTTCCTTTTATTTCGTTAATCGGATAAAGAATCATATCGTTGCTACTGCGCTGAAATATTTCAATCACATTAACCTTAAAATCTCTTGCATCAATTCGAGGTTCTCCTGCCCACGAAGCAAACCACGCCGAGTTGGAATTTCCTTTCAGTTTAAAGAAAGTAGCATCATTAGCCTGAACGGTTAAATGCTCACAATCAAGCTCCATATCAAATTCTGCCGCTACTTTTTCTCCCTGAAGTCCCGACATAAGCTCGACTGAATTTAAATATAACTTTTGAGTCGTATGAACTTTATGCTGAGAAACCGAATAAATTCGGGATAAATCCGTAATTGTTACATAAACTTTGGCAGGTGAATAATCACGAACCCAATTGCAAGTCGCCTCATTTTTCAAAATCAATTCTGAGTCAATTACCTCCACCGAAACATTATTCATCAAATTTGAGCCAAATTCTATAGTTACTTTTTGGATCGAATCTTGGCTTATAATCAGTTCTACTCCTTCTTCTACCCGAATAGCTTGAAAGCTCATCAAATCCTGAATTTCTCTGCGCTCGACACTTCCGGCAGACTTTATACAGTCATTAGCGCTTTCTGAATCGCAGGAAAGTAAAGTGAACAGTAAACAGGAGATAGTGAATAGTTTTTTCATCGGATTAATAATTTATAATATCATCGAAAGTTGAATTCGCTTTCTGGCAACATCTACTTCAACTACTTTCACTTTGATGTGTTGGTGAAGTTTCACTACTTCGTTTACATCGGCAACATAACCTTCTTTGAGTTGTGAGATGTGAACCAATCCGCTTTCTTTGATTCCGATATCGACAAAGCAACCAAAGTTGGTAATGTTGTTCACAATTCCGTTTACGACCATCCCGACTTTTACATCGTCAATGGTTCTGAGGTTCGGGTCAAACTCGAAAACTTTGGCTTCTTTTCTCGGGTCTAATCCCGGTTTTTCAAGTTCATTTACGATGTCTTTTAAAGACAAAATTCCGATATCGTTAGTTATGTATTTTTCAAGCGGAATAGCACTTATCTTTTCTTTATTTCCGATTAACGAAGCTACCGAAACGCCTAAATCTTTCGCCATTTTCTCCACTATCGGATAGGCTTCGGGGTGCACAGCCGAATTGTCCAACGGATTTTCAGCATTGTGGATTTTCACAAAAGCTGCTGCCTGTTGAAAGGCTTTTTCACCCAAACGAGGAACCTTTTTGAGCTGCTGACGACTCGTAAACGACCCGTGTTCTGAGCGATAATTCACGATATTTTCGGCCATCTTCTCCCCGATTCCCGAAACGTAAGAAAGAAGCGATTTGCTGGCCGTATTCAGGTTCACTCCTACGGCATTCACACAACGAACAACCACATTATCGAGTTCTTCTTTGAGTTTGGTTTGGTCTACATCGTGTTGGTATTGCCCTACTCCAATGGATTTCGGGTCGATTTTCACTAGTTCGGCCAATGGATCTGCCAATCGTCTTCCGATAGAAACCGAACCACGAACGGTTACATCATAATTCGGAAATTCTTCTCGAGCAATTTTGGATGCGGAATATACTGATGCTCCGGCTTCGCTCACGACAAACACTTGAACGGGCTTATCAAAAGCGATTTTCTTGATAAAAAATTCCGTTTCTCTGGAAGCCGTTCCATTTCCGATAGAAATGGCTTCGATATTATAAGCATTCACCATCGAACGGATTTTTTTCATTGCCACGGATGTATCATTTTGTGGCGGATGTGGGAAAATAGTTTCGTTATAGAGCAAATCGCCTTTTTCGTCGAGACAAACCACCTTACAACCCGTTCTAAAACCCGGATCAATGGCTAAAATTCGTTTTTCACCCAGTGGAGAAGCTAATAGTAACTGCTTCAAATTCTCCGCAAAAACTCCGATGGCCGTAGCATCTGCTTTGGCTTTAGCCTCTTGCAACACTTCGTTAGAAATTGCAGGTTCTAACAATCGTTTATAACTGTCTGCAATGGCTCTTTTCAGGTATTTTTTTGTATCGTTATTGTTCTTGATAATGTTGTTTTCGATAAACTCAATGGCTTCTTCTTTCTCGATTTCGATATTGAGTTTTACGAAACCTTCGGCTTCTGCTCGAAGTATGGCCAACAATCGGTGAGACGGAGCTTTTAGAAGCGACTCATTCCAATCAAAATATTGTTCAAACTTTTGAGCTTTTTCTGCGTCTTCGATTTTCTTTGCTTTTTTGGTGGAAACCACTGCCTTACGTTGGAAAAGGCGTCTTACATTCTTACGGATATAGATATTTTCGTTAATCCATTCCGCAATGATATCTTCGGCTCCAGCAATGGCTTCGTCTTCGTTTGGCACTTTGTCATTCAAATATTTCGAAGCGATAAATTCGACATCATCAGCATTCTGAGCCATAATGATTTTAGCCAATGGCTCCAAACCATTTTCTCGAGCAGTATCGGCTTTGGTTTTGCGTTTCTTTTTGTACGGAAGGTATAAATCCTCTAGCTCATTCAAATCAAAACTCGCTTCGATTTTAGTTTTCAGCTCCGCAGTCAAGGCATTTTGCTCTTCGATAGAGCTTAAAATGGATTCTTTTCGCTTGACAATAGCCTCGAAAGCATTTTTAAGCTTAACGATTTGCTCGATGGCAACTTCGTCCAGATTTCCGGTTTTGTCTTTTCGATAGCGGGCTATAAAGGGAATCGTATGGTCTTCGGCTAAAAGTTCTAACGTAGCAATGATGCTTTTTTCGGGTAATTGAGTTTGGGATTGAATGTATGAATGAATATTCATTAATATGTACTTAAAGTTAGAAGTAGCGAAAATAACTCATTTTAAGCAAAAATTGAATTGGTGTAGCTGAATAATCTCTGTAATACTTTGTATTTTTGAGCTATGAAAATAAATCATTTTAAATCGGAATTTTTAAATCAACTCTCTAAAATTTATGATAAAGATGAAAATGAGAGTTTTTTCTTTATGATTTTAAAAAGCCTAAAAGGATTGTCCCGAGTAGATTTGGCCTTAAATCCTGATTTAGAATTTTCTGAAAAAGAACTCGAACAAATCGAATTTTATTTATCGGAATTAAAAAACAATAAACCTATTCAGTATTTGCTTGGTAAAACTGAATTTTATGGTTTAGAATTCCAGGTGGATGAAAATGTACTCATTCCGAGGCCAGAAACCGAAGAATTAGTCGATTGGATCATCCAAGAAAATAAATCAAAAAAGGATTTTACCATTCTCGATATCGGTACAGGAAGTGGAGCGATAGCGGTGTCGCTGGCAAAAAATCTATCGGCAGAAGTGTTTGCTTTTGACGTTTCGTATGACGCTTTGACAATAGCGCAAAAAAATTCGGACCACAATCAAACTTTTGTTCACTTTACTGAATTCGACATTCTAAACGATATTTGGGAAGGAGAAAAATTTGATATAATTGTGTCGAATCCGCCTTATGTTCGAGAACTGGAAAAAAAGGAAATGAAAGCCAATGTACTGAATCACGAACCGCATTTAGCACTATTTGTCCCGAATGAAGATCCGCTGATTTTCTACAAAAAAATAGCAGGTTTTGCTCTTGAAAGCCTATCCGAAAATGGTCAATTGTATTTCGAAATCAATCAATATTTAGGTACAGAAACTGTTGAAATGCTTTTGGAAAAAGGATTTAAGAACGTTCAACTCAAAAAAGACATTTTCGGGAATGATCGTATGATTTTGGCTTATAAACACTTTTGATTATTATACATTAAAACTATGAAAATCCTACATATAGACTCCAATCATCCTATTTTGCTCGAAATGCTGGAAAAAGCCGGTTTTACTAACGAATCAGATTTTCTTTCCTCCAAAGAGGAAATTGAGCAAAAAATCGAAAATTATGACGGAATTGTCATCCGAAGTCGATTTAAAATCGATAAGCAATTTTTGGATAAAGCTTCTAATCTGAAATTTATTGCACGCGTAGGTGCCGGACTTGAAAGTATTGATTGTGATTATGCAGAAAATAAAAATATTACGCTTATTTCTGCGCCAGAAGGCAATCGCAACGCTGTGGGCGAACAAGCGCTTGGAATGCTTCTTTCGCTATTCAACAAATTAAACCAAGCGGACAAAAGTGTAAAATCCGGGCATTGGGAACGCGAAAAGCACAGAGGTTATGAGCTCGAAGGAAAAACAGTAGGAATTATCGGATACGGAAATATGGGAAAATCCTTTGCTAAAAAACTCAAAGGATTTGACGTAAATGAAGTCTTGTTTTATGACATCGAAAACGGATTAGAAGACGAAAACGCTCGACAAGTTTCGCTCGAAGAAATCCAAGAAAAAGCAGATGTACTTTCTCTTCATATTCCTTGGACACCGCTAACGGATAAAATGGTCAATCAGAAATTCATCCAAAGATTCCATAAACCGTTTTGGCTTATTAATACCTCAAGAGGAAAAAACGTAGTGACTAAAGATTTGGTTGAAGCGTTGAAATCGGGTAAGATATTAGGTTGTGGATTGGACGTTTTGGAATACGAAAAATCGTCTTTCGAAAAAATAGATTTAGAATCAATTCCGGAAGATTTAAAATATTTGTTCGAAGCAGAAAATGTACTACTCACTCCACATATAGGTGGTTGGTCGTTTGAAAGTCACTTGAAATTAGCAAAAGTGATTGCCGAAAAAATAATTTTCGACTTCAAAAAATAATTATATTTGTTTATACCTAACTATTAACCAAACAAACCTTACCCATGGAAGAAAATTACAATGAAAACTCTAAACACCAATCCTGGAATACTCCAGAGAATAATCCTCCTCACTTTCGTCAAGAAAATAAAAAAGTATTAGCAGGCGTATTAGCTATTTTATTAGGAGGATTGGGTGTTCATAAATTTATTTTAGGAATGAATAAAGAAGGATTTATACTCCTTGGGGTAACTATTGCATCATTCCCATTAATGTGTCTGGTGATTGGCGTGTTTACCATTTATATTCCTGCACTGATTGGTCTTATCGAAGGAATCATTTACCTTACCAAAACCGACGAAGAATTTTATCAGACATATCAAGTCAACAAAAAAGCTTGGTTCTAAAAAAGTAGTATAATGTAGTATTCTAGCGAATACTACATTATATATTTCCGTAATACAATGCCTTTACGATTCCGTCTGATAGCCCGATTTTCGGGACATAAATGTTTTTGGCTCCGCTCCACTTCATAGCATTGAGATAAATCTTAGTCGCCGGAATAATTACATCGGCTCTATCGGCATTCAGTCCTAAATCGGTTACTCTTTCTTCGTAGGTAAGTTTACTCAGATTATTGAATTGTGTCTGCACATAACTCAAACTAAGCGGCTTGTCTTGTGTTTTTCCGGATAATTTAAAAAGTTTATTGATGTTTCCTCCCGAACCAATAAGCGTTACGTTTTCGTACATTTCGGTATTGGTTTTAATCCATTTTTCTATTTCTTGCCAAACCGAATCGGTTACTTGATTGTTCAAAAAACGAACTGTTCCTGCCTTGAACGACTTGGATGTCACGATTTTTCCTTCAGAGAAAAGCGTAAATTCGGTACTTCCTCCTCCTACATCCACATACAAATACGTTTCATCGGATTTTATCAAGAAATTTAAATCGGTAGAAGCAATAATTTTGGCTTCTTTCTTACCGTCAATGATATTGATTTTCACTCCGGTTTTCTTTTTGATGTATTCCACTACATCGTCTCCATTCAAAGCTTCACGCATGGCTGATGTCGCGCAAGCCATATATTTTTCTACTTTGTGAACTTTCATAAGCAAGGCATACGCTTTAATGGCATCTACCATTCGCTCGATATTCTCTTCTGAAATTTCGCCCACAGTAAACGCATCCTGCCCCAAACGAATGGGCACACGAACTAATGAACTTTTACTAAATTGAGTTGGCTTTCCTTTTTGCTCAACAATATTGGCAATGAGCAAACGCATCGCATTCGAACCAATATCTATGGCAGCATATTTTTTTATACTAATCATTAACTGTAATTTATTTTAATCTTTTTCGACAATCACTTCCAAGCGATTGCGGTAATAATTGTACATCTCATGTTGGGAACGGAATTCTTTACCTTCATTCGCAACATACGTATTGGATAAATCTTCGGAATGTAATCGCGCTTTCACATTGGCTTTCCACCCGATATTGAACACATCAATCAGTTCTTGTTTAATTTCCGGATCATAAATCGGGCAAGTAACTTCAACACGCTCATCAATATTGCGCATCATAAAATCGGCTGATGATATAAATACTTCCGGATCACCTGCATTGGAAAAAATATAAATACGAGAATGCTCGAGATAATTGTCCACTACACTGATTGCCTGAATGTTTTCGCTCATTCCTTCCACTCCAGGAATCAAACAACAAATTCCGCGCACTATAAGCCTAATTTCGACTCCATTTTGACTGGCTTCATAAAGTTTGTCGATTATTTCGAAATCTGTCAAACTATTCATTTTAAGCCATATATAGGCTTCTTTCCCTTCTATTACGTTTAAAATTTCTCTATCAATCAACTGGTAAAACTTCTTGCGCGTATAATGTGGCGAAACAATCAAATGTTTGTACTTGTGTAATTTATAATTGATATCTAAGAATTCGAAAACCTTTTCGACTTCTTTCAAAATCTTTTGACTAGAGGTCAAAAGCGTGACATCGGTATATACTTTTGCGGTAGATTCATTAAAATTTCCGGTAGAAATAAAGCCGTAACGTCTGATTTTACCGTCTTCGTTTCTTTCAATAACACAAAGTTTGGAATGGACTTTTAATCCTTTTACGCCAAATACAAGCTCAATTCCTTCCTCTTGCATTAAACGAGAATAGCGAATGTTACTTTCTTCGTCAAAGCGCGCTTGAAGTTCGACTTCTGCCACTACGCGTTTTCCGTTCTTCACCGCATTGATAAGCGAACTTACAATTTGAGAATTTTTGGCAAGTCTATATAAGGTGATTTTAATAGTCGTTACCTTCGGATCGAGCGCGGCTTCTCTTAAAAGTTTAATAATATAAGAGTACGATTGATACGGAGCATGAACCAAATAATCCTTTTGGGCGATGCGTTCAATAATACTTCCTTCAAAACTCAATCCTTTTACCGGTAGCGGCGGAAATTTATCATACAACAAATCTTGTCTGCCTAAATCCGGGAATTTCATATAATCGCGACGGTTGTGGTATCTTCCACCCGGAATCAAACTGTCAATCGCCTCGATTTTCATTTTTGCTAAAAAGAAATTCAATGTATCGCTTTCAATTTCTTTGTCGTAAACAAATCGAACCGGTTCGCCTAGTTTTCTTTCTCGTACGCCACGCGAAATTTTCTCCATTAAACTCTTACTCATATCCCCGCTGATGTCCAATTCGGCATCACGCGTAATTTTAATCATATGAGCAGAAATGCTTTCGTAATCAAATAAACTGAAAATACTACTCAGATTATAACGAATCACATCATCCAACATAATCACATATTGTTTGTCTTGCTCTTTGGGCAATACTACAAAACGGTTAATGGTTGTTGGGATTTCAATAAGTGCATAACGAATATCTTTGTGATTATCTTTGGGTTTCATCACCAGTTTTATCGCTAAATAGCCCGAAGTATCTTTAATAAGCGGAAACTCCAAAAGGTCATTCAAAATAATGGTAACCAGCTCTGGAGATACACGTTGGATGAAAAACTCTTTTACATATTTCCCTTGCTTTTCAGAGAGTTCTTGTTCGTTTACTATAAAAACATTTTGCTCTTGAAGTTCATCTTCGATGACCTTCAAAACACGTAAACTCTCGGCTTGCTGATTAATTACAATATCGGTAATTTCGTACAACAATTCATCGGATGAAATTCCGCCCAAGAGCTTTTTGCCGGATTTACCTTCCATCTGCAAACGTCTGATAGCTGCATATCGCACACGGAAAAATTCGTCCAAATTGTTCGAAAAAATCCCTAAAAATCGGATTCTATCTAACAATGGTACTCTTGAATCTGCCGCTTCTTGAAGCACTCTAGCATTAAATGCTAACCAACTTTTCTCTCTATCTATATATCTGTACTGAACTTGTTTATTGAGATGCATCATAGCAATAGAAAAAATTATAGTCTGACAAATATCGTAATAAGTTTCGCACGATACTGCCTGACTATTTTAAATTTACATTAAATCGTTATTTGAAATCTTTCGGAAAAATAATTTTTTGAACCGTACCTCTTGTGATGGCACTCCAATTATTTTGATTGAAAACTATAGATACAAATCCGCAAGTTTTGATTTTGTCGATATAAATGTTGCCAAATTCATTTACAAAATCAGTTATAGCCGGATTATGCCCAAACACTATCAAATTATCATAACTATCTTCACATTTTTTTATTTCATTCTGTAACTCTCTATCATCAAATGTATAAAGCGAATCTTTGTACACAATTAAGTCATCGGGCAAACGCATATTTTGAGCAAATATTTTGGCTGTTTCGCCTGCTCGCTTAGCTGTACTCGACCAAAAAACATACGAGTTCGGAATATAACTTTGAATTTTTTCTGACATCAGATAAGCATCTTTAATACCTCTATGAGCCAAAGGACGTTCTTTGTCTACCACGGGCAAATCCCAACTGGATTTACCATGCCGAATGAGAATTAATTTTTTCATTTGCTTATCACTTTGATAAGTCTAAATATAAAAAAAAATAATTACGAATTAACATTATACCAAAAAATTAATTGTTTTTCAAAACAATTATCAACTCATTAAAATCTTCAATATCAGAAAACACACGTGTAGTCACGTTTTTATCCGAATATGACAATATATATTTTTGATTTCTCTGATTATCCTCGTCGCTCACTTTCATGGTATTAAACAAAATATATCCCTTCGGGTTGAGTAAATTTACTAATTGACTTGAAAATTCGGCTCCAAACAAAAATTCCGGCATATTTTTATCTTGGAAGATATCCAAAATAATTAAATCATAGGTTTTATTTTCTTGTCGGACAAATTCTTGAGCATCATCAATAACTACCTCAAGATTAGATATTTGATTGAGCTTAAAATATGTATTGGCTAATTCTATAATCTCCGCGTCAAGCTCTACACCTTTTATAGTTCCTTTAAATTTGACTTCATCCACCAAAGTTTTAATAACACTTCCGCCTCCTACCCCAAGAATTAAAATGGAATTCATTGTTCTGATATTCTCAAAACCAATTTTGTTCAGACCAAAACGCAAAACTCGTTGAAGCGTGCCATATGAATAATTTACATTTTCGGCATCAATCACTAATTCTCCGTTGTATAATGTGACTTCCAGCGTTTTACTAATAGCCGACTTCGCCTTATAAATACGAATGGGAAAAAGGTAGCTCAATATTTTTTTTAACATTTAATCTATTTTTTTCAAAAATAGTGGTAAATTTACCAAACTCAATCAAAATTGAATATGAAGTAACTGTGTTATGCCCAAAATAATAGGACTTACAGGAGGTATAGGAAGTGGTAAATCTACCATTGCAAAGTTTTTTTCTGAATTAGGTGTTCCGGTTTATGTGGCAGATACACAGGCAAAAAAAATAATGGATTATCCGAGTACGATTCAGGAAGTTCAGTCTATTTTTAGTGAAAATGTTTTGGATGAAAATCAAAAACTCGATCGAAAAAAGATTGCTTCTATTGTATTTAATCATCCAGAAAAATTAAAAGCGCTCAATTCAGTTATCCACCCTAAAGTCGCAGAAGACTTTTCTCAATGGCTAAATCAACACAACCATCACACTTATGTTATAAAAGAAGTTGCAATTATTTTTGAGACACGTTCTGAAGATCAATACGATAAGATTATTTTGGTAACAGCACCCGAAGAAATTCGAATTCAACGAGTCATAGAACGCGATAAAATTTCAAAGGAGCAAGTTGAAGAAAGAATAAAAAATCAGCTATCGGACCAAGAAAAAATCAATAAAAGTGATTTTATAATAATGAATATTGATTTAGAAACCTCAAAAAATGAAATAAAAAAACTTCATAAAGTACTAATTTCATTATAAGTTTGATTAAGTAGTGTTAATATTTGGTTAATTTAAGAAAGCCTTAAATGTTAAAATTCGTATATTTGTATTGATGAACAAGTTATTATTCCGCACACTTGTTGTGCTTATGTCGTTGGCTTTGATTGGAATAACATTAGTTCAGGTTTACTGGATTAAATCTTCATTAGATCAAAGTGAACAACAATTCAGATATCAAGTTAAGCAAGTTATCGGAATTGTTTCGGACAGACTGGAACAAAACGAAATGAACGCTTTCTTTAGTGAGTATAACAAACTCAAAGATAGTATTGGCGGACCGGTTTATCAGCAAGATTTGATTGCTTTTAAAGCTGTTCAAACGGATTTAAATTCCAAAGAGACCATTTTATTCTCTAATACTATAACGTTTCAAGATTATAATATTAATCTTTCGTTCTTTGATATAAATGCTGATTCAATTCCTGTACGTAGTTATTCGACACGTTCAAGAACAGAAATTTTCAGAAATAATCAATTAAGAGATAATCAATCTTTATCCGTAAGCCCGACACCGGACGAAGTGATAGCGTTTGAAGGAGAACTCGATGCTTTAAAAAGAGCTCAGTTTGAAATTTCACTTAAAAATTTAGCATCTTTATTACCGATTCAGTCTCGAATCTCGGTAAATGAACTCAATCGATTACTGACCGAGCAATTCAAAAATTATGGTATCCATACGCCGTTTGAATTCGCTATTTACAGCAATAGTCTTGCAACCAAAGTAAAATCGAATAAGTTTAGATACAACAAAGAAACTACTTTCTCAATTCCTGTTTTTGACGATTACGAAGACACTAAAAACAATGTAGAACTGCTCGTAAGCTTTCCTGACAAGGAAAAATACTTGTTTTCAGACGTTATAGGAATCACCATACTGAGTATCATCTTTACGCTTATTATAATTATTGCTTATGTAAGTGCGCTTAATCAATGGATAAAACAACGTAAGATTTCTGAGATTAAAACCGACTTTATAAACAATATGACGCATGAATTCAAAACACCTATTGCCACCATCAATCTAGCATTGGATGCGATTAAAAATCCAAAAATCAGACATGATGAAGAAAAATCAAATAGGTATTTGGCAATGATTCGTGAAGAAAATAAGCGTATGCATGCCCAAGTTGAGAATGTCCTTCGGATTTCAAAACTTGAGAAAAAAGAAGTAGATATTGAAAAAGAACCTCAAGATGTTTTAAAACTTCTTGAAAATGCGGTAGAGCACGTTCGATTAATTGTCGAAAGCCGCGAAGGTACAATTACCAAACATTTAGAAGCAACTCGAACCACCGCTTTGGTAAACGAAGTTCATTTCACCAATGTATTGGTAAACGTATTGGATAACGCGATTAAATATTCTCCGGATACTCCGATTATTGATGTGTATACCGAGAATATCAAAGATTATCTGCTTATTAAAATTAAAGATAAAGGACAAGGAATGAGTAAGTCGGTTCAAAAACGAGTTTTCGAGAAATTTTACAGAGAACATACAGGAGACGTTCACAATGTAAAAGGTCACGGATTAGGACTGGCTTATGTAAAGAAAATTGTAGAAGACCATAATGGTCAAATTTACGTAGAAAGCGAAAAAGGAAAAGGTAGCCTTTTTACTATCAAACTACCTTTAATAAACTAGTGTTATTAACCAATTCAATTATAAAGTTAAATTATGGAAGCGAACAAAAAAATACTCTTAGTAGAGGATGACCCAAATTTTGGGGCAGTCTTGAAAGATTATTTAGCACTGAATGACTTTGACGTCACTCTTGCAAAAAATGGAATGGAAGGATTAGAAAAATTCAAAAAAGACACTTTCGATTTGTGTATTTTGGATGTAATGATGCCTTATAAAGATGGATTCACTTTAGCAAAAGAAATTAGAGATAAAAACAAAGAAATTCCTATCATATTTCTGACTGCTAAAACTATGAAAGAAGATGTACTGAAAGGATACAAAGTAGGCGCAGATGATTATTTGAACAAGCCTTTTGATTCTGAAGTACTGTTAGTTAAAATCAACGCGATTATCCAAAGAAAAGCTTCTGAGGCCAATAAAATTGACAACATGAAGTTTGAATTTCAAATCGGGAATTTCCATTTGAATTCAAAATTGCGTTTCTTGACTTACAAAAATGAAGAACCAATCAAATTATCTCCAAAAGAGTGTGAATTACTCAAAATGTTAGCCATGCACGAAAACGATTTAATGCCTCGTGAGTTAGCACTAACAAAAATTTGGAGAGATGATAATTACTTCACATCACGTAGTATGGATGTGTATATCGCAAAACTTAGAAAATATCTAAAACTTGATGATAAAGTAGAAATCATTAACGTACACGGAGAAGGATTCCGTCTTGCTATTAAAGAATAAACATTCGATAGCTATACAAAAAAAGCCGACTATAAGTCGGCTTTTTTATTTTATAACAATTTGAATTATTTCACTTTAATTGAGCATCCGATAGCTTTAGTTTCTTTCACGGCTACCTCCTGTCCTTTTATTAGAGCATCAACAGCATTTTCCACGAATTTTTCTTTCACTTTTGATGAGTCTTCATGATTGTCATCAATAGCTCCGATATAGCGAACGATATTTTTTGCTTCCGATTTTTGTAATACAAAAACATGAGGCGTTTTGGTAGCTCCGTACTGAGGGAATATTTTTTGTCCTTCATCTACCAAATACGGGAAAGTAAATCCTTTTTCTTTGGCTCTTACTTTCATCAAATCAAAACTGTCATCCGGTTGTTTTTCCGGATCATTCGGATTGATGGCAATTACCGGATACCCTTGTGATTTATATTTTTTGTCAAGCGCGATGATTCTGTCTTCATACGCCACAGCATACGGACAATGATTACACGTAAAAATCACGATAAATCCTTTAGCATCTTTATAATCTGCCAAAGAAACCATTTTATCATCTACATTCTTAAGCAAAAAATCAGTAGCCTCATCCCCGATTTTATATCCTTGAATCGGCTTTGCTTCTTCTGGTTTAGCAATAGTATCTGCAACTAAGGTTGAATCTGCTTCTGCAGTATCCATTTTGTCTTGTTTACAAGAAAACAAAGACAACCCAAGTGATAAAGTAAGTAATAATAAAGTTGATTTCTTCATAATTTTAAGGGGGTTAGATTACATCGTACCTGATTTTTCTTTTGAGCAACAACTTTTACCTGAAGAGCAACAACCTTTTTTCTCAGCCGGTGCCGGAGTTGTTGTAGAAGCTTCCGCTTCCTTTTCTTCTTTTTTAGATTTTTTAGACTTTTTCTCTTTTTTAGATTTCGGTTGCTCTTGGTCTAAATACAAATAAGACGAATCTGAAGAAGATGCAATATCAGATACTTTGTATTTTGAATCCATTGATTCTACCAAATCAGCCAAAATTTGTGGCGTATGAACGGTTGCATCATATTCGATTACCGCATGTTTTTTCTCAAAATCTACCGAAGCTGATTGGATTCCTTCCAGCTTAGCTAGTTTTTTCTCGATTCCTTTTGCACAACCAAACTCACAATGCATCCCTTCGATAGTGAAGCTTGCTGTTTGTAAATTTTCTGGAGCAATTTCCGCTTTAGTGGCTTGCGCTTCTGCAGCACCTTCATTTTCTTGAGTCGCCTCAGAATTTTTACAGGTCACAAAAGATAATCCTACTATAGAACAAAGCAAAAAGTTTTTAATTGTTTTCATAATGATAGTCAATTATTTAATTTTCATTAACTACAAATATAGCAGAAATATTACGATTATATCCTGAAAATAGCTGAATTTTGCAAAAGTTTTATTCGGTAAAATAATTTATGAAAGAATCCAAATGGGCAACTCTCACAGTGCTTGCCCTTGTATGGGGAAGTTCGTTTATCCTAATCAAAAAAGGACTCAAAGGACTCGACCCAATCGAACTCGGAAGTGTTAGAATGTTTGCGGCATCGGTAGTGATGCTACTGCTGAAAGGGAGAAATGTATTTACTATTCCGGCTCGTTCGTATAAATATGTAGTTGGTTCTGCCTTGATGGGAATATTTTTCCCGGCTTTTTTGTTTGCGTATGCTCAAACACAGATTGATTCTACCATCAGTTCCATTATAAATGCTACAACTCCTTTATTTACACTCATAATTAGCAGTTTACTGTTTGGATTATTCACCGAAAGAAAACAAATTATAGGCGTAATTATTGGTTTTATAGGATGTTCTTTATTGATTTTAAGCGGAGCAACCATTCATCCGGATCAAAATTATACCTATGCCTTGCTGGCAATTATTGCGTGTGTTTTATACGCCATGAATATCAATTGGGTTAAACGCTTTATGTCAGATTTAACTCCGATTCAAATCGCAACCGGGAATTTTGCTTTTTTGTTATTGGTTTCTACCCTAATGCTTTGTACTACAAACATTTTCAGCCATCTTGATAATCCAGAAACACAATGGAGTATTTTCTATACGGCAATTCTCGGAATTTGCAGTACAGGATTGGCTAGTTTACTTTTCTATCGACTGATTTTGATTTCGTCTCCGGTTTTTGCTTCTTCATCTACCTATTTAATCCCAATTGTAGCTTTTGTTTGGGGAATCACCGACAATGAGAGTTTGCATTATGTGCAACTGATCGGAGCCGCTATCATCCTATTTGGAGTTTATATATCCGGAAGAAAATCCAGCTAAGATTTTGAAAGTTTTTGCGCCATGAGTTGTTGCATCGCCAAAGCTCTTTCACGAGCTTTTTCGGCAAAATCTGCCTCATTAGATGCATAAATAATATCTCTAGAGGAATTTATCAGCAATCCCACTTGGCTATTCATACCATATTTACATACATCATACAGGCTTCCTCCTTGCGCGCCCACTCCGGGAACAAGAATAAAATTATCAGGAATGATTTTTCGGATTTTAGTAAAATAATCCGCTTGGGTAGCTCCTACTACATACATCAAATTATGAGCATTTTGCCAAGTTTGAGACGTTTGTAATACTTTTTCAAATAAAGAGTGCTCGTCAAAAGATAATTTTTGGAAGTCTTTCGAGCCCGGATTCGAAGTCAAACCTAAAAGTATAGTATGCTTATTTTCGAATGCTAAAAACGGTTCTACCGAATCTTGCCCCATATATGGCGCAACAGTCACCGAATCAAAGCCTAAATCTTCAAAAAACGCCTTAGCATACATAGTCGAAGTATTACCGATATCTCCTCTTTTAGCATCAGCAATCGTGAAAATTTCAGGATGATTTTGATTGATGTATTCGATTGTTTTCTGTAGCGACATCCAACCTTTTACTCCATAAGCTTCATAAAATGCTGTATTGGGTTTATACGCCACAGCTAAATCATGCGTAGCGTCAATAATCGCCTTGTTAAAAGCAAAAATAGGATCAGATTCCTGTAATAAATGTTGCGGGATTTTATTCAGGTCAACGTCGAGACCTATACAAAGAAATGATTTTTTTTGGTGGATTTGTTGGGTTAGTTGTTGTGTTGTCATTGTGTTAAACCTTTTTCTTATTCAGAGAAATTACCAGAACCACTGAAATTCCTTCCTTCGAGTTGGGTTAAATCGCTCTTGGCATCAAATCCTTTTACGAAATACACCCCATTAGGATCGGTGAGTTTACAATCGTGCTCGGTAAATATCCATTCTCTTTGTCTGTCGTAATACATTTGGTCGGTTTCCAAAATTCGACCGTTGTGTGAGGTAATTTTCACGTTGCCTTGTAAATCGATAACTTCAGATTTAGCAAAGTTTATGGCATAATCCGCTTCGATATAACTTTGTTTTGCATTTTCGTCAAACATGGTCACATGTACACCTTTCGGGAATTCTGTAAAAGCATATTCTAAATTGCTGTAATCATACATCAACGGACTTTTCAGAATAGATTTGATACGAGCAGAATCGGTATAACGCATCACAAAATTTTCCGCTTCAGAAGTTGGCACAAATTCCACTTTTGAAACACGTTGGATTTCTTTAAAATCTCTATCACAAGAGATAAATAAAAATCCGAAAAGCAAGAAAATATAATACGTAGTTTTTGAATTCATCTTTTAGTTTATAAGCACGCTCTCGTTAATCCAACAATCAAATTGAATGGTTTTTCCTTGCATACCGCTTTTCTTGATTTCGTCTTGCGTAGGGGCTTTTTCAAGATAACTTTCACTTAGTTTTTTTGCCGATTTTTCGAATTTTGGATTTACTGCAATAATTCGCTCAGCAGTTTGAGCCGCTAATAAATACACGGCTTTTTGCTCAAATTCGTTTTTAAAGCAATCTTTATCTGCACTGGTATAAAGCCCGGCTAGCAGAATGTAATTTTCCATCATCTCAGGGTTGTTTTCGATGGATTTTTCTGCAAATAATTTTGCCTGAGCTTTATCACTTCCTTTAAGGATGGTTGCGATTTTGTAATACAAACCTGCTTTGTCTTCTTTGTTGGTTTGCAATTCAGCACTTTCGGAAAAATATTTTATAGCTTCTTTGTTGTTCTTTTTCTCGAAAGCTAAATTTCCCATATAGAAACTTGATTTACTCGTCTTTTTCAACTCATAATAACGAGTCGCCATTTTGACAAACAATTCGTTTTTATGCATACATCTATTAGTTTCCAAACGAGTTAGAGCATTTTCAAGCCATGCTTCGTCTGATTTGTTTTTATCAAAATCGTCTTGGTATAATTTATTCCAAGTATCGCAAGTGATTTTAGCTTTTCTGAGGCTCGATAAAATATTTCGCGTAGCAACTTCTAGTGAAGAAATCTCTCCTTCCAATTTCTTATTTACGTCATCACCCGGATTGTTTTTTTGAGTTTTAAGTTGCTCAATTTTCTGCTGAAGAGAAGCGTTTAAAGCATCTGCTTTACGAATGAATTCGATGGAATTAGAGTTGTTAGCTTGAGCTTCGGACAACACCAAATACACATACATGTTCAATGCATCGGTGGTAAAAGCGTCTTTATTGGTTTGATAGATTTTATCAAAAGCTGAGATAGCTTCTGTATCCGATAATACACCGTTGTTGTAGGAAATTACAACCTTTTTAATCGCATTCGCATCCTTGGTATTCGGGAAATATTGAGTTTGTTTGTCGTAAACTTCGGTCAGTTTTCGGGTGTAGAGTTTCTTCTCATCCCCCATATTCAAAGGCTTGATTATCCTTTGCAACATATCCTCTGCCAAAGAGTAGATATTCGGGTTTTGTGAAGGACATTTTTTAATTATATCATCAATTTCTGCCGTAGCTTTGGTTCTGCCTTCTTCGGTCAGAATGGATTTCTCATTAAAATCGTATTGATAATACAGTTCATATTCTTTATAAACTTGAGCACAGTCGGGTTTTGATTGGGCAAATCCAAATAGTACTGAAAATACCGAAAATATTAATATTTGTTTTTTCATATCGCTATTATTTAAATATTAAACGATGTGCCCAATGAAATATTTTAGTCGAATAAATACTTGCGGAACCATTTATCCACTATTGTAATTCCGATGGTAACATTGAAATAATTTTCTTGAATAAGTCCTGCATTTACAGTTCCTCTTTTTCCGTATTCAAAAGCAAAACTCAAATCCGAATACCCATTTCCGATTGGCAGATTAAACCCAAGTGATGCTCCTATATCGGTTATTTTTTCACCATTCACCTCTAAACCAGTATCCTGATAACGAACTCCTCCTCTATAAGTCACTCTTTCAAAATAAGAAGTAAACGAATTATAGTTCGGAATATAGAATCCGCCTAAAGCTAATTTATAACCGCTGTTATTTTTGTATGTTGCATAACTTCCTGAAATAGGATTCGAGAAATCGCTTTTTCCAGAAAAAGCCATATCCGCAGCTACAAACCACTTTTTGAATTTCCCAACACCAAATCCGGCTCCTACAGTCGATGGCATTTTATATTTATCGGTCACCGTTGGCAATTCTTCAATATCATCATATCTTTCATAGCCTGAAACTGTTGACACAGTCCCTACATAAGTAAGTTTTTTGATATCAATTGAGTAAGATGGAGTAAAAGTAGCTGCTGCGTGAAAATCATACTTATCAGCTATTTTGCCTTTATATGTCACTCCTAAATCCAACGAAAAAGCATTGATATTTAGAATATTATCAATTCTAGTTCCGAATTGAATATCTTGAGTATACATTCTGCTAATTGTAGTGATTTCACCAAAATAGTAGTTTGCATTTAATCCAATATCGAGTTTATCATTCAATTTATAAGCACCTCCCAAAAACACTCTGTTGCTTCCGCCTTCGCCTTCGTATTGGCTGGCTGTGGTATTATCAGTAGGCTTATTCAAAACTCTGTATCCTACAACGGTATTTGGGTTCAGACCAAAAGCAACTCCGAATTTACCAATTGGAATTCCCACAGCTAAATATTCTAAAGACGAACGCTTCGACTTTTCAGAATTATCACTCGTTTCCATTGTAGTAAAAGTTCCACTTCCTCCAACTGTAATGGCTGTAAATTTCAACCCACTGTACGAAGCCGGATTTAATAAGTTCACGTGCGTACTATCCGGAAATATACTCACACCTCCCATTGATTTTTGCTCTGGCGCTCCTTTGAATTTTGATTCTCCTATTCCAAAATAGGAGTAAGGGGATGATGTTCCTTGTTGTGCGTAAGTTATTGCAGCACCTAGTATCAGTATAAGGGTTGTTATCTTTTTAATCATTGTAATGTTGATATTGATATAAATCGTTCAAACTTTCTAAAAGAAAATTTCGATTGGCAAATATGGTGCTTTTTAATCTTTTAGCCAAAAAATCAGCGTCTCCGCCCGTTAAAATTATTATAAAGTTATCAAATTTACCTTTAAGCGAATTGATGTAACCTTCAATTTCAAAAATCACTCCGTTAATCACCCCAGAATGAATTGATTCTGCTGTAGTTTCGCCAATGAAATAATCTTCCTCAGGCTTTTCTAACAGTGGCAATTTAGCCGTATAATCATTGAGCGCTTTGTATCTCAAATTTATTCCGGCAGAAATGGCTCCGCCCCAATACTTATCCTTTTCATCTATAAAATCATACGTAATGGCAGTTCCGGCATCAATTATCAATCGATTTTGCTTCGGGTAACGCAAAACCGCTCCGCTAGCCAAAATCATTCTATCAATCCCTAAAGTAGCCGGAGTTTTGTATTCATTGATAAAAGGAAACGAAGATTGATGAGTAATAAAATGGATTTTTAGTCGATTTTGGAAGTCCGAAAAATCATTTTCAGACAATTTTCCGACCGATGAGACCATCAAATCGGTTATTTCGGGATACTGAATTAAAATTTTTGAAATTTCTTTTTGTATCGAATCCGATTCGAAAATAAACGAGCCTAAAAGTATATCTTGCTTAAAAACAGCTCCTTTCACTCGTGTATTTCCAACATCTATGGCTAATAGCATTTATTGAGAATTAGAAAACAAAGATAAGAATAGAATTTTTTAAAATTTTATTTTGGATAAATTAAAAATCGTTCTATATTTGCACTCGCTAATCACAACGGTACCTTAGCTCAGTTGGTAGAGCAATGGACTGAAAATCCATGTGTCCCTGGTTCGATTCCTGGAGGTACCACAATAAAACCCTAAATCTTTTCAGAAAGAATTTAGGGTTTTTTGTTTTTAATAATTGCACGAATGCAATACCTTTGAAAAAACCCTACAAATGTTTTTAAAAAAGATTAACCCTCAACTTGACCAAGCTCTAACCGAAAACGGCTTTATAGAGCCTTCAGAGCTACAACAAGAAACTTTCTCGCCTATCAAGAGCGGAACTAATTTGATTATCCAATCGCCTGAAAAATCAGGCAAATCAACCACAATCGCTATCAATACGATTCATCGACTTGACAAACCTTTTGAACAGTCGCCAAGAGCTTTAATTATTGTTCAAAGCAAAGAAAAAGTCTTGGAAATGGTTAGTATTTTCGAAACACTGAATCACCACAACAAACTTCGTGTTTATCACACCTACGAACAAACCGATATTGATAACGATAAAAACTTGATTTCAGTCGGGATTGACGTTCTCATCGGAACACCTAAAAAGCTTCACGAATTGTTCTCCGGCGCAGGATTTGACATCAATAGACTCAAACTTTTTATAGTTGATGATTTGGACATCATCCTCAAAAACAGACATGAGCAAATTATCTCACGTTTAGTAAATGCTAATGAAAAAGTTCAGAAAGTATTTTTCACATCGGTTATTACCGAGAAAATCGAACTATTAGCAGATAGCCTAATGCTAGACCCAACTTTCTTAGAAACAGACGAAGAAGAAGAATTTTAATACTAATTTCCATAAAAAAGGCTCTCAATGTGAGAGCCTTTTTTATTTCTATTTATTTGTTATTTCGCAATATTCACAGCACGTGTTTCGCGGATTACAGTTACTTTCACTTGCCCCGGATAAGTCATTTCAGTTTGAATTTTCTGAGAAATCTCAAACGAAAGGTTTGCAGCTCTTTCATCAGAAACTTTCTCACTTTCTACCAAAACACGAAGCTCTCTTCCGGCTTGAATTGCATACGCATTTTTAACTCCTTGGAAGCCATAGGCAATGTTTTCAAGATCTTTAAGCCTTTGAATATACGAATCCAAAACTTGTCTTCTTGCTCCCGGACGTGCTCCGGAAATAGCATCACACACCTGAACAATTGGCGAAAGCATACTTGTCATTTCAATTTCGTCGTGGTGCGCTCCGATTGCGTTACAAACTTCCGGCTTTTCACCGTATTTTTCAGCCCATTGCATACCCAAAATAGCGTGCGGTAGTTCGCTTTCGGTTTCTGGCACTTTTCCTATATCGTGTAATAGACCTGCTCTTTTCGCTAGTTTTGCATTCAACCCTAGTTCAGCTGCCATAATTCCACAAAGTTTAGCCACCTCTCTGGAGTGATGCAATAGATTTTGCCCGTATGACGAACGGTATTTCATTCTACCTACAATCTTGATAAGTTCAGGGTGTAATCCGTGAATTCCAAGATCGATTACAGTACGTTTACCCACTTCAATGATTTCATCATCAATTTGTTTGGCGGTTTTAGCCACTACTTCTTCGATACGTGCTGGGTGAATACGACCATCGGTTACTAATTTATGTAGTGCTAATCTTGCAATTTCTCTACGAACCGGATCAAAACAAGAGAGAATAATTGCTTCCGGTGTATCATCCACAATGATTTCCACTCCCGTTGCAGCTTCTAAAGCCCTGATGTTTCGACCTTCACGACCGATGATTCTACCTTTTACATCATCCGACTCGATATTAAATACAGACACACAATTCTCGATAGCTTCTTCTGTACCTACTCTTTGAATGGTATTTAAAATGATTTTTTTGGCTTCTTGTTGAGCGGTGAGTTTTGATTCTTCCATTGTATTTTGAATGTAAGACATCGCTTCAGACTTCGCTTCATTTTTCAGATTTTCTACTAATTGATCTTTCGCCTCTTGAGCCGACAATCCTGCAATTGCCTCTAGGCGTTCAATTTGAGTTTTATGATTCTTGTCAATTTCTTCTTGTTTTCTGTCAAGCGCTTCAAGACGGTGATTGTAATCATTGAGTTTTTGCTCAAATTCATCACTTAGTTTCTTGTTTTTAGCCAATTCATTTGATACTTGAGATTCTTTATCTCTAGTTCTTTTTTCGGCTTCTGCCATTTTCTTCTCACGATTGAGAATGATTTGTTCGTGTTCTGCTTTTAGCTCAATAAATTTCTCTTTGGCTTGCAGAATTTTATCCTTTTTTAATGCTTCTGCTTCTAGTTTTGCATCTTTCAGAATTGCGTTAGCCTCTTTTTTAGCATTTTTAATAAAACTTGCCGCATTGTTTTTCTCTAAATACTTTGCCACAGCAAATCCAATCAAAATTCCTAGAATCGAACATCCGATTATCAATAAAGTACTATCCATTTTTGTTAATTATTCAGTAAAGGGTTTATATAAAAAAAGCCTGCATAAGAATAGTTGAATAAACTCGTAAAAGACAAGTTTTAGGCTAACTTGCAGGTCAAATTTCTGTCTCAAGGACAGCTTATTTTTGCTACAACGATTCACCTATTTTAATTTGTAAGCGTTGAGTTTATCAGTAAAATTCTTAAGCAGGCAGTATTTGCTTATGTTTTAAGAACGTTCGAGATATTGAGTCAGAAGTTCATTCAAATCAAAAAGTTTATTCTTGGTATCCTCATTCATAGATACAGTATCTATACTTTTTTGTTCGATTTGAGAAGCAAACTGTAAAGCACACATGGCAAGAACATCTTGTTTGTCTCTCACTGCATAATTTTGTTCAAACTGTTTAATCATAGCATCAATCTTTTTAGAAGCAAGCCTGAGCGCTTCTTCTTGACTGTAATCTACCGTTAGCGGATAGACTCTGTCTGCGATTGATATTTTTATTTTCAGTTTTTCACTCATTATAATTATTCCGAAAGTTGTGCTACACAATAATCTATTTCTCTAATTATTGAATTTATTCTAACTTTAGTTTCTCTTTTAAATTCGTCACTGCCGAGCAATGCATTTGCCGCTTTCAGAGTTTCAATTTGCTTTTGGTAATCATTGATTTCCAAATCTGTTTGCTTGAATCGATTGTGATAAAACGACAATTCAGAACGTAACGCTTGGTTATCTTTTTCTAAATTATCTATTTTAGAAATCATTTTTTTGATTTTCTGTTCAAGCTCATCAACAATTTTTACAATATCACTCATAAAATACAACTCACATTGCGATTCACAAAGTTACAATTTTGATAGATAAACTACAATATTTTTGATGTTTTTCTAAAGTCAAAAATTTCAAATATATTTGAGCCGTCATTTTAACACAACATTTTTGAGTTAATGGGTTAAATTTTCGGGAATTAAGTTTGAAAATATATTTTTTATATTCGTATATTTGCAAGCCCAAAAAAGAACATTAACACTTTAATATATATTAAAATGACAAAAGCAGATATCGTAGCGAAAATCTCTGAAAAATTAGGATTAGAGAAAAATGAAGTACAGGCTACAGTTGAATCTTTTATGGAAGAAGTTAAAGCTTCACTTGAAACAGGAGACAACGTATATTTAAGAGGTTTCGGAAGCTTTATAATCAAAACAAGAGCTGAAAAAACAGGTAGAAATATCTCAAAAAACACGACTATCAAAATTCCTGCTCACAATATACCAGCATTCAAACCTGCTAAAGTATTTATTGAAAGCGTAAAAAACAATACAGAAGTTGCTGCTAACTAATTTGAATATTAACTGAAACACCTACAATTATGCCAAACGGTAAAAAAAGAAAAAGACATAAAATAGCTACTCACAAACGTAAAAAAAGATCGAGAGCTAATCGTCACAAAAAGAAAAAGTAGTCTAGTACTACTTTTTCGTCTTTAATTAAAGTTCTTTGAAAATAGGTTCAAGACTAAAATGGTCTTGTACCCTCGGGTTAAAACCTGTAAAAAAATTATTAATCCATCTGTATCTCAGTCGAATAGCCAACTACATTGCTTTTCGAGTAAAGAAACGGATATAAATTTACAGCAATGAATAAAGAATTAATAATACGTTCAAATTCTAACGCGGTAGATTTCGCCTTATTAAAAGATGGAAAACTAATTGAATTACACAAAGAAGAAGAAAAGAAAGAAACAGGAAATACTTTTAATGTTGGTGATATTTTTATTGCCAAAATCAGAAAACCTGTAGCCGGACTAAACGCTGCATTTGTAAACGTAGGCTTCGAAAAAGATGCCTTTTTGCACTATCACGACTTAGGCCCTAATCTTCCTTCTTTGATGAAATTCATAAAACTTGTAAGCACAGGTAAAACAAAAGATTATTCACTCAAAAATTTTGTTTTTGAAAAAGAAATTGACAAAGATGGAGCTATATCTGATGTCTTGAGTGCCAATCAATCGATTCTGGTTCAAGTCGTAAAAGAACCTATTTCGACCAAAGGCCCTCGTATAAGCTCAGAACTTTCACTAGCTGGTAGATATGTCGTTCTTATCCCTTTTTCCGATAGAATTTCAATTTCTCAAAAAATTGAATCCAAAGAAGAAAAAGAACGTTTAAAACGTCTGGTTCAATCCATTAAACCAAAAGGATTCGGAGTAATTATCAGAACTGTAGCCGAAAACAAAAAGGTCGCAGAACTCGATAAAGATTTACAAAACCTAGTTAACAAATGGGTTACTATGAGCAAACTCATTCCGATTGCTCACCATCCATCAAAAGTACTAGGCGAAGTAAACAAAGCTTCTACCATCCTTCGTGACGTATTTAATGATACATTTACCGGAATCTATATTGACGACGAAGAGTTATACTATCAAACCAAGGAATATCTGCAAGAGATTGCTCCAGACAAAGCATCGATAGTAAAGCATTATCAGTCAAAAGAAGTTCCATTATTTGAAAAATACAACATTGAAAGACAAATCAAAACTTCTTTCGGACGAACCGTATCGATGAGCAAAGGCGCTTATTTAGTAATTGAGCATACCGAAGCCCTTCACGTAATCGATGTTAATAGCGGAAACCGTTCTAACAAATCTCAAAATCAAGAAGAAACTGCCCTAGAGGTTAATATGATTGCTGCATCAGAAATTGCACGTCAGCTCAGACTCAGAGATATGGGCGGGATTATTGTAGTTGATTTTATAGATATGCAAAACACAGAAAATCGCAAGAAATTATATGATTTTCTGAGAGAAGAAATGAGTGATGATAAAGCTAAACACAAAATTTTGCCTCCAAGCAAATTTGGACTCATACAAATAACCAGACAACGAGTACGCCCGGAAGTCAACATCAAAACGGCGGAAACAGATCCAAATAATGCTAACGGAGAAATCGACGCTCCGATACTGATTATCGACAAAATCAGAACAGATTTAGAAAGCATTGTGCAGAATCACAAAAAGATTACTCTCCATGTACATCCTTTTGTAGCTGCATACCTAACCAAAGGTTTTCCATCCTTACGTTTGAATTGGTTTTTCGAACATAAAAAATGGATTAAAATAATACCTAGAGACGCTTACAAGTATTTAGAATACCATTTCTTAGACGAGAAAGGAAATAAAATTACCGATTAGAACAAAAGCTTATCCAAATGTTTGGATAAGCTTTTTTTTTGCGTTATACTATACCTATACCTAAAATAGAAAGCATAAAAAAAGCCTGAGAAATTCTCAGGCTTTTTTGTGATTGTATCAAAGAAATTATTTTTTCTTTTTTCCTCCTTTTTCTGCTTTTGCAGCTTCTTGAGCAGCTTTCATCGCAGCACGTGAAATTCTTACTTGAGCTACAACCGTGTTAGCTGGGTGTAACAAAGTAAAGTTATCCGTTTTTAAAGCAGTAATATATAATTTATTACCCATTTCAAGCTCAGTGATATCTGCTTCAACGAAATCAGGTAAGTTTTTAGGAAGTGCTTTAACTTTAAGTTTACGTAAATTTAGACGTAAAACTCCTCCAGCCATAACACCTTTTGAATTACCAACAACTTTTACAGGAACCTCTAAAGTGATTTCTTTAGCATCGTTCAATTGATAGAAGTCAATGTGTAAAATTTTGTCAGTTACCGGGTGGAACTGAATGTCTTGTAGGATAGCACTGTATTTTTTACCACCTAAATCAACTTCAACAGTGTGTGCATTCGGAGTGTAAACTAAATTTTTGAACGCTTTTTCTTCTGCTGAAAAATGTACTGGTTCGTTTCCTCCGTATAACACGCAAGGAACCAATCCAGCATTACGTAAGGCTTTCGTTGAAGATTTGCCTACGCTTTCTCTTTCTTGTCCTTTGATTGTAATCGATTTCATTTTAAAATATTATAGTTATTAATAATTTACATTAAAAATTTTCCGCTAATCGAGTTATTGTGATGCACCATCGACATAACTTCGGCAAATAGTGGAGCACAGCTCACTACTTTAATTTTACTAGATTCTCTATGAAGCGGAATAGAATCTGTTACGATAAGCTCTTTTAGCTTTGATTTCTCTATCTTCTCATAAGCTTCTCCTGACAAAATCGGATGCGTACAAATAGCTCTCACACTCAACGCTCCTTTTTCTATCATCAAATCGGCAGCTTTGGCTAATGTACCTCCGGTATCAATCATATCATCAACCAAAACTACATTACGACCTGCTACTTCACCTATGAGTTCCATCACTCCTACTTCGTTGGCTTTTTTACGCTGTTTGTAGCAAATCACTACATCCGATTGTAAAAACTTCGAATAAGCATACGCTCTTTTCGAACCTCCCATATCCGGAGAAGCAATAGTTAAATTTTCTAAATTTAAACTTTTCACATACGGCAAAAAGATAGTCGATGCAAATAAATGATCCACAGGTTTCTCAAAGAATCCTTGGATTTGATCAGCATGCAAGTCCATAGTCATGATACGAGTTGCCCCGGCTGCTTGTAATAAATTAGCAACGAGCTTTGCTCCTATCGGAACTCTTGGTTTGTCTTTTCTGTCTTGTCTTGCCCACCCAAAATACGGGATTACAGCCGTAATGTGTCTTGCAGAAGCACGTTTTGCAGCATCTATCATTAAAAGTAGCTCCATCAAATTATCCGAATTCGGAAATGTAGAACACACGATAAACACTCTTAAGCCCCTGATTGACTCTTCATACGAAGGCTGGAATTCACCATCACTAAATCTTGAGAACGTTACTTTACCTAGCGGAACACCATAGCTCTCAGCTATTTTTTCCGCTAAATGTACACTTTGTGAACAAGCAAAAATTTTTGCTTCTGGTTCATTGTATGACATTGTATTATAGTTGTTTGCGGTTAGTTGTAGTTAGTTGTTGTCTGAGTAATTCAGAGGTGCAAATGTATGAATAATATTGAACTTAGAAAGAATATTTTAAACATTTTTTGCGAATACAAATTTTTGTACTACATTTGCACACCATTACTGAAAAGCCTAATGCCTGAGTGGCGGAATTGGTAGACGCGCACGACTCAAACTCGTGTTCCTCGGAGTGCGGGTTCGATTCCCGCCTCAGGTACTTTAAAATCTCGCAATGTGCTGTAAATAAGCGTTTTGCGGGATTTTGATTTTTAAAATCCCCTGAACATCCCCTGAATATTTAAGCTGTGTGCTTTAGATAAAGTTAAAACAGATTAAGCGAAAATATTTTTTCATATATTTGTAATAAAATCATTAGCTATGGCAGAAATCACATTAAAATTTGATGCGAGAAACACCCTCGCAAAAAAAACATTAGATTACATTCTTTCTACTGGGCTTTTTAAAAAAGTTACTGGAGTGGAACAGGCTCTTAATGACGAAAAAAACGGAAAGATAAATAGCTATAAAAACAGCAAAGATTTATTCAAGAAAGTACTTGAGAAGTAATCAATGTATCAGTTAACCACCACAAACAAGTTTAATAAAAGTCTAAAGCTCTGTGAAAAGAGAGGTTATGACTTGACTTTATTAGGAAAGGTTATTGATACATTACAAGAAACAGGAACATTACCCTCAAAATACAAACCTCATAAATTAACAGGAAATTTTAAAGGTTGTTGGGAATGTCATATAAAACCTGATTGGCTTTTGATTTGGAAACAAAATGACAAGGAACTCATTTTGTTGTTTTTGGATACAGGAACACATAGCGACTTATTTTAGTCGCTTTTTTTATAATTATAACCTTGTTTTTATAAGACAGAAAAAGAAGAAGTTTCTGTGAAAAATAATTTTAGACAAAAAAATCGAAATCCTCTTACCCTTCTTACCCAACCCTTTATTCATAAGGGTTTCAGGCAAAAAAATCTCCTTACCCCTCCTTACCCAAATTCGGGTAGGGAGGGTAAGAAAAGGGTAACTTTAATTTTAATCTTCTTACCCTTGCAAAACCCTTTCAAAATAAGACTTAAATTAAAATAAGGTAAGGAGGGTAAGTAAAAAAGTATAAATTTTGTTTTTCTGTTTTTATTACAAAACTACTTTATTTTCACAGCCCAGTATCCATAAATTCCGTTGTACTTAACCCTTTCATACTTCAAATAAGTTAGTTGTTTTCCGATAGTTATAGAAAAGGCTTTTACAGGTTGTGAAGCATTGATATATGACAAAATCTCGGTTGCTGTAAGAAATTCACCTCGTTCAATATTTGTGTTCGGTTTTCTAAAATATTCCCTTATTAAATCTCTTTCGGGTGGGATTATCTGAAATTTTTCATTTCGTAATTCGTTTTGTTCAATGTCTGTTCTTGTCAAATCGGGTTTAAAACTTTCATCTTTAGACAATGTAAAGGCTTGACACCAAAGATTATCAATATTAAATTGTGTTTTATAGTTCCAATTTATACTTTTTACGACAAAGCACAACCAACGTACAGAGCCTGTTTCGTCTTGCAAAAATGTACTCATATTAGTAGAGCCTATAAAACTTGCAATTCTTGGAATAACAGAATTTTTTCTGTCATAAGGCAATCTTTCGTTTATGGAATCCTTGCTGAAATAGGATTTTAAATGATTTATCTCCTTTTTTGATAAAGCTGCTAATTCATCTAAGTTGATAAGAAAGTTTTTGCACAACAGTATTCTCGAATCTTTATCCTCTTTTATATCTTCTGCAATGTAGTTTTTAAGTATTGGAGGACACAAAAACCTACACCAAGAGCTTTTTCCGATATTTTGACCTAAACCATTATCCGAAAGAATAAAAGCTTGTTTATTAAAATACTCTTTTTCGGTTGCACATTTTACAACTCTTACACACCATTTTTTAAAATGATACTCAAATTGTTCTCTGTCTTCGTCTTCATCTAAAATTACATATTCAGTAAATTGTTTAATGTAATCTGTTTGATTGTCCCATTCGGGTAAATTTTCAAAATAACTTACAATAGGATTGTAGGGTTTTGCAAAACTACTTTTGAGAATTGCAATAAGGGAATTCAAAGGAATATTTATACTTTGTTTCCGAAGTTCTAACCAAAGGGAATTTTCATTAATTGGCTCCCATTCTTCCAAACCTTTTGGAGTTATTTCTATGTCTATGGATTTCCTACCTTACTTAAGAGCTACACGTGTGCCAACTATAGTTCGCTCGCTAATTTTGGAGTTTTCCGCTTCTGGAGTAGAAAAATAAATTGAAAGCATTACAATATGATCTGGTGCACTGTAATCAATTGTATTTTCGATACTATTGACTTCAATGTTCATTTTTTTGAAATATTCAATCATTTGTAAATCCAAAGCAAGATTCCTTAAGAATCTGTCCCATTTTTGAACTAAAATATAATCTATTTTACCTTTATTTTTTTAGTAAAATCTTTCAATTGATTAAAAACTGGACGATTAAAATTTTTTAGAGAAAAGTCTTCTTCAAAATACTCAAGAATTTCCATTTGATTAGCAATGCAGAAATTTGATATCGATTTTTTCTGCGCTGACAAACTGCGTTCAAAATCTTTCTGATTTTTTGTTGATACGCTTGTATAAACCAACACTTTTTTATCTTTTAAATCACTTCTCATTCTCTTCTTGTATTTTAGCTTCAATAACTATTTTTGCCATCTTATAGAGATATTCTCGAATCTTCTTTATTTCTTCTTGTGTGAATTTATTTTTCTTTCTATTTAAAATTTTTCTACAATCATCAATATTCAACATTACATTACTAATAATCCTAACCTTTGAGTTTTTCAATCAGTTATGAGTTTGAATATTTAGCGGAGGTTTTCCGTCTTGTATATTTTTTATTTCTATTTTTCTTTCTCAGTTGCCTTTATGTTCACTATTTTTTTATCAGCAACTTTGATTGATATATCTTGATAGGATGAGTTTTGTATAATATCAATATTTTTTGACTCAAATTATACTCTTTAACTGCTTCAATCAACTAAACTTCACCTTCTTCCACTGTTATCTCATTGGTATTATAGAACATTATTCGATGTTCTGTATTTTCTGTTACTCTTCGTAAAAAAGGTATCCCCTACCCAAAATATTGAATACTTAAAGTGGTTGGATTACAAAAAAAATCATTTGGCATTCTTTCCCCTTGAACCAATAATGCCCTTATTAAGTTAGCATTCTCATCTTTATATAACTTTAGTAACTCTGCAACTATGGATGTAACTTTTGGTGTAGAAAATTAGGTGTCAACACTTTCTATATTAAAGAAATTGCCGATACAGTAAATATAAACTAATTGATTTATAGGGGATAATTTTTTCTAATACAATTGCAACAAAATATTTAAGATTAAAGTAAAATATTTTCAAAATTAGATATAAATGTTTATATATAAATTTTTAGTCTATATGTTATTATGATTATTAATAAATTAAAATAAGTATTAAGGAATAAAATGACAAAACAATAGTAGATATTTATAGTGATGTATTATATAGAGAATTAAGAGATTAATATTATTCTTGTTATCGTTTTAATGAAAAATGTCCTTTAATTATTCTACCATTCTCATATTCTATAGAATACCAATAATCAGTTGAAGGCATTGGCTGACCATTATAAGTTCCTTCCCAACTTTCTTTGACAGGATTAAATTGCTTTAGTAATTTTCCGTACCTGTCATAAATACTGACAATTGCTTTCGAATTAGGTAAAAGTCCTTTTATATTCCACGTATCGTTATGTAAGTCTCCATTTGGTGTAAAGAATTTAGGAATCCCTAAAACTCCAATGTTCTCTGTTGCTATTCCACATCCATTAACATCTTTAACGTAAACTGTATAAAGCCCTGGATTTAGATTCTCAAAAACGTTAGAAGTTTGATACATAACATTGTCTAAGCTATATTGGTAATCTCCTAAACCCGAAACGAATACAATAATAGAATTCTGATTTGATAAATCTCTTATATCTATATTTTCAATAGTAGCAATATTTGAAGCTGTAACAGTAATGGTTCTTATACTGATACAACCTGAATTATTGGAAACCTCAACTGTATAAATTCCTTCGGTGTTTACTGACAAACTATAATTATTTGCTGAAGAAATCAGGTTTCCGCTCACAAACCATTTATAAGAATGACTATTAATTGTGTTTTCGTTGAACAGTCCTGCATTTATTTCTCTTGTGAATGATGGATTATCACTACAAATAAGCTCACTCCCAAACAAATCAATGTTCGGAACATGATTTACAATTAAAGGAATTGTTGTATATACTTTACAATCTATATTCAATGAATTGACAACCTCCACCTGAATTGTCTGTGTACCACTAACAAATGGATTTGGCAAAGGACTTGGTAACGTATTTCCTACTTCATCATAATAGTTAACAACCAGTCCTGTTTGATTTCCTATGATTGTACTTTGAAAAGCACTTGTATCAAAAGCATATAAACCATTTTGCTCATTCGGATTGGTTTCATCATCACAAACTGTTGTCAAATGATTTGGAATTGGAAAAACTTCGGGTAAATTATCAACCGTAAAAATAATTTCTGATTCATAAAAACAAGCTAATATAGTATTAATTGTCGCTCGTACTTTTATTGTTTGAGATGTTGTATAAAATGGATTAGGTAAAGGGCTGGGTAAAGGATTACCGTTTTCTGCCCAATAAGATAATGTTATATTGGTTAATCCACTTAGAATATCACTTTCTAAATCTGTAATATCAAAACCAAAAATACCGTCATAATCATCATCACATTGTTTGAAATGAAGATTTTGAATTATAGGCAAAGCCTCTACATTTAAGGTAATGTGATGTCCTAAACCTAAACATTCGTTATTCAGTTGACTATCTACCCGAATATAAATATTTTGTGAATTTGGATAATCAATGTTAATATAATTTGAAATCTCGGTTATTGCATTTTGCTCTGCTAAAGCATCTTCTATATTTCTGTAATATGTAATATCCAAAAGTTGCCCTGACGGGAAAAGAGCCTCAACTTCGGGATTAACACTACTAAAATCAAATATTGCTACTCCGTCTATATCTGAACCTGAAAGATTATCATCACAAACTGTAAATACTCTTTGAAATGATGAAGGAATCAGGGTTGTAGAAACTATCAGATTTAATGTAGCAATCCTGTGACAACCGTTTTCGTTTTCAATCCTTATAAATACTGTGTATGTATTTACTGTCTGATTTTCATAATTTATAAAGTTTGTTATCGGATTTGTATTGTTTTCAGCCTCTGAAAATGTTTCAAAGTATCTAAATGTTAATCCTATGGTTGAATTTACTACCAATTGGTTAGCTTCAGATAAATTAAACAAACTAAATCCGTCATTATCGTCATCACATTGTTTTAAGGAAACTGTATCCGACACTAGTACGGGTTTCGGAAAAATCGCAATTTCTCTTGTATTTGTTCCTGTTCCAAAAGGTGTTGTAACGGTTACGCTAACCGTATAATTCCCTGCTATTGAATAGGTGTGAGTCGGACTGATTTCACTAGAAATTGCTCCATCTCCGAAATTCCAAACAGCAGATAAAACAGTTTGATTAGTTTCAAACGAAAAATCAATACTTTCTTCCTCACAAGAAGATGATAGTTGAATACTTGGTGTAAAGAAAAAAGACTGGTTAAATGACGGGAGACCTGTTCTAGATTTTCTTCCATTCAGACTAACTCCTTCTAATACAAAATCACACCCAGTCCCCACAACATTAGGATTATTGATTACTCCTAAATAAGTTTTATTAAGAAAAGCAACGTATATCTTATTGTCTTTTCCTATCTGCATTTGTCCTGGATAATACCCTAAACTATTAAAAATATAAATTTGTGAATCAGGTATATTTGGTGCGTTTAAGTCAAACTGATGAATTTTATTAATGCTATTTGAAATATACAATACAGATTCATCAGGAGAAAAAGCAGCTCCATATAATTCGCCTGATTCTGTAATCAATGTTATTTCATTTGACAAAACTCCAGTGCTGTTATCAAAATCAAAAAGCTGTGCAAAATCTGAAACACTTGTAAATGCTAACTTGGTACCACTGGGAGAAACTTTGATTGTTCCTGCTGCTTTAAATCCTGTTCCTGTAACAGGAAGACCAATATTTGTAATTACAGGGGTATCATTTAATCCTGAAGAAGTAAGTAGATATGTAATAAAGCTATTGCCGTCCCACCCGTGAGTAATTATCCAATAATCTATACCGTTTGCGTGTTTGGTTATTCCCAAATTCTCAATGGTAGGAGTATAAACCAAAATATTTTTTTCATCACTTATTATTGCTCCGTTACCATTGTCTAAAGTCATATCTACAACAGAATACCTAAACCCATTTGAGTCGTGCTCATTATCTGTTGTAAAAATATAAAATAAATTAGCAAATCCCGGTTTTGGAACTACAGTTGCCGATTGTGTACTTGATGAATGCCCCATCAACCCTACTCCGTTTTGCATTATCTGATGATGACGATTATAAACGGTAATACCGTCAGTATAAAATAATAATTGTCCCTGTGCATTAGATATTGTTGCACAGCCCTCTTCTGTATATAATTGTCCATCGGTTAAAGCTACAGGAGTACCACTGTTAAAATCTAAACCTGCATTATACCCGAAATACCAAATGTTTGCTTCTCCTTGAGAATAAGAAACCCACATCAATGAAAGAAATATTATACAAAATATCTTTCGCATCTCTTTAATCTGCCCAATCTACAAAAAGTTTAAACTCTAAACTATATTCAGGAAAAGAATAAGCAATTACCGAGGGTTTTGACTCATAATAATCTGCAAAATTTATATCTAAGTCGGAATATAGAGTATCAATTAAAAAATTTAAGTTTTCATTGTTGTCTGAATCAAAATCTTGTTCAAACAAGGCAAAACGCAATTTTAAAAAAGGATTATTGTCTTGTAGGTTGATGTAAAGATTGTCATTGCTACAATCCCAAGTCAAATTTCCTTGATTTTCAAGCACTATAGATTTATACCAGAATCTCCAGTCATATCCACTATCATTTTCATAAAACCCTCCAACATATCGTATTTTTTGCAATGTAAAAACTAAATCAGCCAATCGGTTGGGGTCGGTATCTGAATATTCAGGATCTAATGCTGTGTCTATTCCATCAAATGAGACGATTTGCACCCCGTTTATCTTAATGGAATTACCTCTTATTACGTTCACCGTTACTTGTTTTTCTGAAATCTGATTACTTTGGTTTTTGGCTTTTATTGAAATCGTTTTTTCTCCCAAAGTGTCAAAATAAAAGTTTAACGTATAGCTTTTACCAAAATTACGGTTGGTAAAACCTCCTGTAGCAAAGTTGTCTAAAGAAACCCACATTTCTTTTATTTCGTCTTCTGAGTTTATCTCTATAGTGAAATGTTTGTCTATTTCAGATTCTGTAGTAGAAGGCTCTAATTCTATAACAAAAGAATTGTTGCCATTGTTACTATCATCTGATGAACATCCCGTTATCAGAAATAGTGCTGTTAAAAATAAAATTAGTTTTTTCATTTAGTATTAGATGTTTTTATTTTTTTTTGAAAAATTAGATAACCATTCTAAATCAAAAGAATTTTTAACTTTATAATTTGTTCCCTCTGTCAAATCTGTAATGATAATTCTTTTTTCTTTAACCTTTCCAAAGATATCATAAACTGTACTTATATCAGTTATTACCATCCTATGCGAAATAGTTTGATTTAAAAATTTAACTTCACAAAAAATCAAATCTCCTCCAAACTTTGTTTGATAATGCTTTTTCTTTTCAGCACTTTTTAAAATCTGCTCAAATTTTATAATATCTTCATCAGTAACAATTATTTTAGGAACACTTTCTTTTTCCATATCATCAAAGTTCACGTAAGCTCCCGCTGTTGAGAGACCTCTACTTTGAAAACTTTTATATATTTTGACACTTTCAAATGATAAGACGTTATTCTGTTTGTCTATTATTTGACAGTTACTAATCCATAATGAAACAATCATTATCAGCAAAACGCTAGAAATATTTTTCATAACTATTTACCTAACTGATTAATTATTCTCCTTTTTTGCTTTTTTGTAAAAAATTTAACCCATGAAATAACCAAAACATCATAACCTCCAGAGTTTATCTTTTCTGTTGGAGTAAGTATTTCGATAAAAATTTGTGGTTGTGTATTTTTTTTCAGCCAAGGTATTATACACGTATCGAAATATTCCTTTTTTGTTAATATCCGATTTGCAGAATTACCAGTTATGGATATGCAAATAAAAATTCCAGCTTAAGTTAAGCTATATTTTTGTAAATGTTGTTTTGATTATTAAATTCTTCAATCGTTTTGTAATTCAATGCCCTATGCCTTCTTTTTTTGTTGTACCAG
>Ga0206116_1000473_pt1 | contig 41750 bp, 43 predicted proteins | sample 3A1Ametagenome_FD_178000 | JGI IMG/M metagenome (GOLD analysis project Ga0206116, IMG submission 178000) | Enriched microbial communities from leaf-cutter ant dump, University of Wisconsin, Madison, United States - 3A1A | ecosystem: Environmental > Terrestrial > Nest > Insects nest > Nest dump...
AAGGGATAGATCGTAACTGGTTTTCAAAACTTAAAGTAAATGTTGACGAAGAAAGAGGGGAAATAAAACTGCAAGCTCCAACTTTGTTTATCAGAGACTGGATACAGCAGAACTATCAGCAACTTCAACTTGATCCGTCGTTCTGCTGATGAACCCGCAAATCAACAATTTCGGCAGTCGGTAGAATTCTTTTTATGGCAGCAATGTACTGACCGCTTTCACTACTTTCTCCGCCAACGGGAGTGCCAAAAGAATCATTGTAAAATACGATAATATTACCATCAGCTTTCATCCTGATTGCAATCCCCGTCCAGTGGTTATTGTTCAGATTCACCGGTACCAGGGCAGGTCTTCCTGCTTGCGCCTCAAGTAAAGCTGCTGCAGCTGCGTCCCTGATTAATTCAGAATTATTTGGTACTGCCGGAGCAATATATACACTATCACCCAGACGACTTTTAATGACTGCTCTAATATCATCATCCCCATACCAGTAACTGATGTTAGCAATTTGCGGATTAATAGGAGACGCAAATACCAGGCTATTAATTCCCACAATAACCAAAGTGGGTATTACAAGTGCTACAAGGACTTGTTTGCAGAATGAACTCATACACCAACCTCCATTAAGCGGTAATTTTCTTTACTGCAGAACTTCTCAAGAAGTTGCTGATAGTTCTGCTGTATCCAGTCTCTGATAAACAAAGTTGGAGCTTGCAGTTTTATTTCCCCTCTTTCTTCGTCAACATTTACTTTAAGTTTTGAAAACCAGTTACGATCTATCCCTTCGCCGCAGGTTTTAATCAGCCCCGTGCGGATTCTACCCCATACCCCGGAGAGCATTTCCGACTCATTATTCCCCACCGAAAAAACAGGGGGAGATACGCCCAAAGTTGGAGAAGCCGGATTTTGTATTATAAATTCAAGGCTACTGATGGATGAGCCGTATACTGACTGTACCTGCTCAAGTATCAGGCGGTATTGCCTCTGGTTTAGGTCAATATTCTTCTGTAGATTAATTTTAAGAGTATTGCTCGTTGCGTACTGAGGAAATTTTGCCGCCAGCAAAAAGTCATAAGCTAGATCAAGCGATAATATAGAGGCAAGTTTGCGACTTAACTGTGCTGCAAGCGTAGTATCCGTGCTTTCTTCTACCTTAGTTAAAAATGCTTCTTTTTGCTGTTTTATGATTTCATCGTTACTTATATTAGCCCTAATCCTGAAACTGACATTGCTGGTTTTTACCGCATCACGGAGTTCATAAGTCAGAGCCTTCGCCATGTAGTTCATAAAAGCTTTTTTATTTTTGAAGAAGCGGTCTGTTAATCGTTTTGACATGCTAAGTAGTATTTCGTTAATAGCATTAGCTGAAAACTCTCGACCACATAATGCCTGTAGTTTTGCGGCCTCAGATTGACTTAAAGGATAAAAAGAAGCAAGGCTAAAACCTTTAGCAGGTAATACGGATGTTGTTTGGATAGGCTTTTCTTCTGCAAAGGAATTTTTGCAAAAATTAGATTCGTGCGCATACACGTTAGATCTATTTTTTATAAAAATAGTTTTTGTACTTATTTGATCGTCGCACCGGTGCAAACGGTATGATTTTTTCTCCTCTCTTATCCCCCTGATATCAAGTTCAGGATCAAGGAAACATGACTTAAAAAAACCGGCATCAAGATCAATAACCAGTTTATTGACTCTCCGCCCTTTAACATAAATATTTTTAAAACTCCTCTTTAAAATATTCTGCGCATATAAACGGGTTAAGGCTCTTCTTACTCTATCCTCACGAAAACCAAACTTCTGCTCATAATAGTTATAGGAAAGGTAAAGAGAATGCCCATGGAGTTTTGGCGTAAGTTCTCCTGAATGTCCATTAGTGCCGTTTCGATACCAGGCAACAATATCACTAAGAATGGTTATTGCTACCAGATCAGGGTTTCCATCCTCAAGGCAAAACTGTTTGTACCATGTATGAACAATAACATCACCGGGCTTAAAGACCTTACCGCAAGTATTAAAAGGAGAATTCATGAACAAGCCTCCTCATCATCAGATAACGCATTAATGTTTGCAGTATTAAGTTTTAAGGCAAGTTCCTTAGGAAATTTACTCTCTGGGATTGCTATGGTAGGATAAAACAGACGGTTAACTAGCCCTAGATTCTGCAAACGGGATGACGCTCTTTGCAAAGTGGGTCTTCGAATACTCAATTTATCCCAAAAATACGTAAAGCAGTCTCGAAGTTCAAAATCAGAGTCACCATCACCTGTTCTTTGAGATAGAGATAATAGCTCAGCAAGTATGTGGATTCCTTTTAAATCAGGCCTACCGCTAGGCAGTAACACCTTTTTATAAAACCAATGCGGTATAAAAAGAGAATCATTTTGGATAACTCTCAGCCTTGGCACATATATATTATTGTGCAGGCAGTTCTTTTCTGGTATATTCATATTACCTTTTGTTTTACATTTTTGTTTAACAAACTGGACTTCGGTGAATATGGAAGGCTTGCAATTCTTACAGTATTCACCGGAGTTTTTCTTACTTATCTTATTACATTCTTTTTTTTCTTTTTTAATTTACACTTTAGTTGCTATTAATCCGACATGGCCTTTATTGCCGCCAGTTGTATTACCGACGTAAGTAAAATAATCAATTTTATCTATTCTAAACCCGTGTTTTGGTAACAGTTGCTTAAGCAGGGGTATATCAAAAACATGTAAATAAGGTTGCACATAATCTTTATGCTGCGGGGCTATTTTCAATTGATTGTTAGTAGTCAGTCTAACTGAAGTACCGTCGTCAAAAAATTTTCTTACCCCAAAGTGAATTAAAAATTCTAACCCTGACTGTTTTGACTTTGTTTTTAAAAACTCTAAACTGCTCTTCATATTTTTAATTAAAACTGCATAACTGGTTCAGTTTTGTGGTTTCTGGTTGATTTAAAGAATAAAAAAAACCAAGGTTAAAGATTTTACAGATAATACTATTATAGCATCAATTGATCTTTTTATAAGACCAAGAGTTTCCAAGCCGATAAATTCTTTCCTAGCATGATACATACTTAAATTAAATTTTTTATAGAAATAATCCTAGTCCTTCTCATGCTTCTCCTCTCTGGTATAACGATACAGAAAACATAAATCGAATAACAAGGCAATAGCCATTGCCTTGTTATTTATTATATTGTAATCTAACGTATAATATTCTTTAGTGTTGTTGCCAAATTTATTGTTATACAATATGAATAGTAAACTAAATGTTTAATATTATATTTTTGTATATTAAAACACAATATATGTGTATGTCAACCTATTTATAATAATATATTTTTAATGTCTCATTCTGCAATAAAAAATAATATTAATAGATTACTCAAAGAAAGAGACTGGAGAGTTGGTCACCTAGAAAAAAAACTTGGCTCTACTAGAGCCGTCACAAATATCCTAAGAGGAAGATCTAAAAATCCTACAATCGATGTTTTATATTCAATCGCTAAAGCATTTAATGTTGAAATTCAAGAATTAATTGTTGAACCTACCAGCCTTCCATCAGTAAATATTTCCCTTTTTTCTGATACTTGCAGTAAAGTTATTAAGGAAATTCAAGAATTGCCTAAAGGATTAAATATTAGCCATAATAACCTACTATCCTTAATAAAAGAATCTTATGAATATTCTAAAAAATTAAACATAGAACAAGCAGATACGAATTTCATAAAATGGATAATTTCTCAATATTATGGATAATATATCTTAGCTATTGATTGACTTTTGGGATGTTCTAAACCAAATATATTAATCAATAATTTATAAAAATAATTAGCCCATATTTGAGATTTTTCTTTATCTTCTAACTTTAACGAAGCTAAAACACCTTGAGATAATAAATCTGCTAATGTGTTAACATTCTTAGCATTGTTACCATATATATTAATGTATATATCTTTTGACGTTTTGTAGTCTTTTATTGCCTCATCATAGTAATTTCTATTAAAAAGTATTTCCCCTCTTATAAACAGAGCGTTAGCTAAATATAAATTTTTAGATAAAGCCAAATTGCTATTATTATCTCTTGTTAATATTGCTATGGAGTCCTGAATATAAGATAAGGCGCTATCATATCTCATTAAACCATTCTCCGCTCTGGCAATTTCAACTAGAGTTCTAGCTAAAAGGATATCAAAATTTTCTGACTTACTACCCTTGATATGTTTGTATACATTATCATTAAGAATCTTAAAGGCCTCATCATGTTTTTTTAGATTATTAAGTATTTTTGCTTTAGTAATATACTCCGGAGCTAAAAGTATACTTTTATCTTCTATATTTTTTATGTTGTAACGCTTTGTATTAACAGCATCTGGTGCATCTATTGTTTTAGACACCAGATCTAATGCTTCTTCATCTCTACCCTGGGATAAATATATCTGAGATTTTAAATGTTTTGTAATATTAGCACCTAGAAAAGTTCTTAATGTTTTTGGTTTTACTTGTTCTGCTTTTTCGACATTATTTGCAGCTTTATCGAATTCTCCGGTAGCAATTTGAATATGTGCTTTTATTGCGTAAATATATGCAACAAGCTCTTCCTCATTAGATATATTTTTTAGTAAATCTTCTGCTCTATCAAGATAATTCATTGCTATTTCAGGAGCAACATTAGCTACCGAATATTCAAATCCTGCAATATAAACCAAGAAATTTGCATAAGCAATTTTTTCTTTGTCAGAGTTAAGAGATAATTTCTCTTTATCATGTGCTTTAAACCATTCTACTAGATTTTTTGCATTACTTACTTGCCGAGAACCAAGTAAATAATACCATAATAATTTTTCTCCTACTTGAACCACTTTTTTATAAGAAGCATTATATATTTCACTATTCTTTAACAATAACTCTATATTACCCTCTAACAAACTATTATTTTTTAGAACAGCTAGTCTATCAGTTACGGATTCAGGCATTATCTCATCTATTATATCTAGCATGATATTTAAATCATTTTTGATATATTCATCCCCCCTAATCCTTAATAACTCAGCTTTTAAGGAATCATGCATTCTAAATATTTGGTTTTCCTTATCTTCATTGACTTGTTCTAATACCCCAAATCTAACCATATTATGAATAAATTCTATATACTCTTCTTGACTTGATGTAAGTAAATGAATTAGTTGTTTGGGAATTTTTTGGTTATTTATTAATGATAGTTTAAACAATATATCTTGCTGATTTTTAGGAATTTGCTTTAATATCATCTCTAAATGAGTACCTATTTTATTGTCATTTTTTTTTATATGCTTCATATATTCATCTATAGTCATGTGATTGTTATTATGTAAAAAAATAGAACTATGCGCCACTAGATAAGTCGGGTATCCTTGAAGTAAGGAGGCCAATTTATTCTTAAATTTTTCATCGCTTCCTTCCATTATTACATCTATTATTGATCTAATACTTTTACCGTAAATATTATGAACAGATATTCTATGAGGCATATTCTCTATGTCTTGTGAACAAATTATTATATGACCGCTATGCTTCCAATCTACAAATTCTTGTACTTTGTTATTTTCGTTGATTTTTAATCCATCAAAAATCATTAACCAATTTTTCTTTGATTTTAAATAGTTCATTAGACTATTTTGGACATATGTGGGATTTTCAGAAACACAGACTTTTTCTTGACATAACCTACTATTAATTTCCCGAGCAATATCAATAAATTGGGGAATAAAATTAGTATTTGTATCTATAAAACATATTATTTCGTAATCTTGATAATATTTTCTTACAAACATTCTTACTAATTCACTTTTACCCACACCGGTGATACCTGTAACGGCTACTAAATTAGTTTTATCTAGTTTCTTTTTAAGACTATTTATTACTTTCTTTTGATTAACAAAATAATATACAGGAGCTTCTTCGTTTACTACTAATGCATAAACCGGATTTATTTTTAAAAATATTATTAAAATATATAAAATGTTTTTCATTAGCTGCTTTCTCTTTGGTTTGTGTGCATAAAATTTATTATATTACTATCATTTGCCTTAGTATGTACTTTTCTTTTAGTATTTTTTGCCTTGAATGTTAATTCTATTTTAGTTCCTTGAGCCTCATTTAATACTTTATATTCTAAACCACATTTGTTTAATAAAATAAATATTTGTCCCAAACTTAAAATAAATAGATTACCGGTTTCATAAAATATTTTTTGGGAATACTTTATAGCTAGATCATTTTCAAGAAAAACTCCGTTACTTGAACATGAAACTAAACATTCATTAAATATCATTTTAATATTCCTTTTATTTTTAGTGTCTTTGTGAAAGTATAAAATATTACAAAAAAAACTTATTATTATTTGATAAAATAACTCTTTGTTATAAGGACTATGAAATTTTGATTCAGATTTTTCAATAGTCAATTCGATTAAGGTATTAGATAAAATTTTATAACCTTCAAAATAATTGATTAAAATTGTTATAAGAGGCTCTAGCTCTATAATATAATGATTATTGTTGTTATCTCTAATATTTGTGTCTAGCGGTAGCGGTAAATATTCAGATTGATTAATTAGGTCACTTGAACTATTAGTTAATTTATATTCACCGAGAATTTCCTTAGATTTATCATAACAGTTAATCGTATATAATCTATTAATCTTGTTAAAGCTTAATATCGCTTCTTTTGCATTTATTTCATTAAATAGTTTTTGTTCTAAATTAAATATCCTGTCTTTAAAATTTATTGTATTATATTTTCTAATAATAAGTACTGTCGTTATGGAAATAACGCTCAATATAGTCAAAATATTTAACCAAAAAATTTGCTTTTGTTGTTGTCGATCATACCTTGTCAAAAAATAAGAATTCTCATTAAGTTGAGATTTGAACTTCAAACCATTGTTTAATTTAATATATTGGGAAGTTATGTTTGGAAGATCATCATTATGGTTAACAATGTCATTGTTTCCTAAGTATATAGAGAATCTAATATTATTTTTTGCCAATTTTTTAAAAAAATCCTGTAAGTTAAAAGTTGTAAAAGAAACTTTATTATTAATTGATTGTTTAGAGAAAAAAATATTATTACTAAAATAGTCTCTTAAAAAATTTACTTTTGATTGCAGCGGTAAGTCTTTATAATTAGGTAGAATTGTTGGATTGAACTCGTCTTCTATTAATGTTTTTAATATATCATTATAAACTAATTCTATTTCTTCTTTTCGAGACTCTATATTATCGCTAAGATAATACCTAATTGACATATTTATTATAAGGGTTACGGGCAATAAAATTAGCATATACAACGTAAATGGTTTTATTACTTTTTTTATCCGAATCAGTTTTTTCTGCATGCTCTAAATCACTATTTACTATCTTGCTTAATGTATTATTTGTACCGGAAAGGGTATATTAAAGACTACAATAGTCACCTTTAAAAATTAATTTTTATTAAAAATAACTTCCTCACATTGAACCCTTAAATTTCCAACCTATTTAAGGTATTAAAACATTACTCCTAAAGAATTTATTTACCTTGAAGAGGCCACAAACCTTTCATTTGTTTATATTAATTAAAAGCTTTTCAAGCCACTCAAAACGGTATAAAGTTATCAAAAGTTGATATTTCTTCTACCATTTCCCTTGAGATTTCATTGTTATTTGGCTTCTCTTTACTATTTGTTAATAAATTGATGTGGCTAATATTTACCTCAATAGAGCCTTTTGCCTTACCTGATTTATCAATGTAAGCTTTTACTTTTGGATAACCTTTGATCAGCACCCCCATCCCTTGCGTTACGTATGTTTTAATCATTTTAGCTAAGTTTTCCGAATTAGTATTGCAATCAAACCATGTAGTTTCTTTTTGTTCTTTTCCCTCTTTGTCTTTCCATGTTCTGGATACTCCTACCGGAAAAGTTATAAAATTAGGGTATTCGTTAGGTTTTGGAAATATTGGGTTTTTACCGACATATCCTATTAATTCTATTTCTGCACTAGTTATCATTTTTTTACCTCTTGTTAATTTTTTGATTTTTTACTAAATATAATTCTCCTTCTCCATTACGTATAATCCAGTCACCTTCTATTGCATCCTTTTCTCCTTCTCTCGTACTAACTCGTAAGTAAACAGGTTTGTTCATTGGAAAAATACAATCTACTACTCCCTGCTCTAAAGCATCGTCAAGCCATTTAGGATAATTATTAAAAGCTTCCTTTAATTCTTCTGAAGCAGCATTAATAAATTGCACAGCTTCGATTTCCTTAAAATTATCAATAAAATAAGCCATAGTGCTGCTACCTTTTAAATTCTTGAAACAGATCATCGATTAAATCCTTATACGAATTACAGAAAAAGTAACTTGAATAGCCCTCATTAATTAGCCAATTTGTTATATCCTGTTGATTTAATGTTGTGTCTCTCATCACATTTTTAACCAGTTGTTCAAAATTGTGTTCTATTTCTATTTTGTTGTATGTTCCTTAATTAATATTATCATCATAGTCTTCAATTCTTAGCGGCAGATATAGTTTCTCCCCAGTATCTTGATCTAGCATCCTCTAGTTCTTGCTCTAACGCCACAGGATCATAAATTTTGATGTCCCAAAAAATGTCCCATCTTTTTGCTTCATCAAGCAAAACTTCGTAGTGGTCTATTTTTCTGCATAATTGATGATAATCAACGCTGCTTGCATCAAAAGGAATGTTATATTTTTTAGCTCTTCTTGTTTGCTGCTTGGTATATGTTTGTTTAAACTGTTTTTTTAAAGCTTCTATTTCTTCGGTAAGGGATTCACTTTTAGACCTTTCATCGACTCTGGCAAAAGTTTTCTTAGCAGAATCAGATAGCTCTATGCTCTCGCTTTTAGTCTCATGAAACTTAGGAGTTTCTGTTATGTTAGCTGATAATTCTTTAGCTTTTCGCTCATTAAATATTTCAGTAGCCTCTTTGACGGCTTCTAAATTAGAAAGCAGCTGCATTGCTTCTTTTGGTGCAATTAGGTTTTTTGTTAAAACTTCTTTCGCCTTGGTAACACTTAGTTTTTCTAAGCTTAATGGACTGTTAAATGTGGAATTGATATTGGTGTGATTTTTTGCCCCAAAGATTACGTCTTTACTTAAGGCAAAATTGTTGCTATTATGCATATGATCCTCTATATGTAGGGTTATTGAATAAAATGAGGATATTTAAGCCGTCCAAAGTATAAATATCCTCAGTCACAAGACATAAAAACGTTTGGAGTTCACAGCTTCAAGCGTTTTTTTATGCCTTACTTATAGATTTAAGTATATAAGGAAAAAATAGATATGTCAAAGGTTTTATTTATTTGTGTAAAATATTTTCTCTAACAGTGTAATATTTTATTATATCTTCAAATTTTTGGGGTTTCAATACAAACGAACTTAATCTACTACCAGGATTATTATTTCTAGTAATAAGCTTTTCTTTCTCTAAAATTTTTAAAGCCGCATAAACTGCTGGTCTAGAAACATTAGATAATTTACTTAAATCTTTTACACTAGTAACAACTATATCATCTATAGCTAACTTAATAAGTGTTTTAAATACTTGTTTATAAGCTGAAGTTAAGAGCGCATAACTATCAATAGCTTTCAATAATAATTCTTTATCTTTCATAGAAATTCACAAGAAATTTACTTTACAATTAGTTTATTAGTAATAAATAAACTTTTTTACAACAACTTCAACAAAAATCTTGATTGATTAATTTCAATCGGTGAGTCTGTAGTTCTTTTCTAATTTAAACTTTTTATTAAACTTGACAAAAAGAAACTTTAAACTGCTCGTTATTAACTATCTTCTCTATAGTGTCAAAGTAATTAGTTTTTATCCAATCTTTTACAAAAACATTTGGAGACTTAAGCTTGATCTCCTTCTTTTCCTCGTCAACAATTGCCGTAAGTTTTGAAAACCAGTTACGGTCAGTCGCCTCACCATAAGCCTCTATTAAACTTTGCCTCACCCTACCCCACGTTCCTGACGGTAATGATGATTTTTTTATTTTATTCTGATCAATGGATGTGGCAATCATCTTTGCCGGCATAATTATTTTTAAGCTTTCAATATGCCCTAATCTCTCATCAGTAAAATTAAGTTGCTGGTAAGTTTCCTGCACTTCCTGCAAAATTACTTTTTTCACCATATCTGTTAAATCCAAGTGCTTTGACAGATGAAGGTTACATATTCCGTTATTAACATCTATATCTTCAAATGATTTTAATAGTTTGTAAGCCGTTTCTGCTTCTAGCCTTGACGCTAATTTCTTCTTTAGTTGCCACTCAGACGATATTTCCTTACTTTCTTCTATGTTACTTAAGTATTTTTCCCTTTCTTTATCCTCTATTTCTTCTAGGGTCTGATTATTTCTGATCTTAAAATTATCATTATTGATTTTTATTGCATCCCTCTTTTCATAGCAGAAAACTTTGCCCATATAGCTTAAAAATGCTTTCCTGCTTTTAAAATAACGATCAGTTAAGCGTTTTGACATATCAAGCAATATTTCATTCATGCTATTTAGCGAAAACTCTCTTCCCGATAATGATTGTAATTTATAACAATCGTCTTTGTTTAATGGATAGAAGTCTTTCAATTCTTTAATTTCATTACGATTGAATCGAATAACCTTTTTTATCGATTCTTCTTTTTCAAAAGAATTTTGATAAAAATTAGATTCGCATTCTACAGATCTATTTTTAAAAATATTATTCTTATTCTCATTATCTATTAAATGATCTCCTCTAAAATGAGGAGAGCCCTCCCCTCTTTTAGGCGCAGGAAATTCAGGTTTGATGTGATTTCTATAAGTTTTCAGTTCAGCAAATTTTTTATTATCGGTATAAGAACTTAAAAACTCAGAACTTAAATGAATAAATAATCTGTTGTTATAAGTCTGACCTCTTAATTTAACATTGCGGAATTCTCTAGAACAAATACCCATCTGTTCGAGTTTTACAAAAATTCTCCGCAATTTTTCTCGATTAAAGCCGAATTTTTTCTCAAAATGTTCATAAGAGGTTTGCCAGGCATCACCGAGAAACTTATTTACATAAGTAATGTCGCCTGTTTTAGTATCTCTTATCCTTTTAGGACGGTACCAGTAAACAATTTCCGAAAGAACAGAAATTAATGGAAGGTCAGGTCTCCCCCGACTGTTAGTAAATTTCTCATACCAATCATTGGGCGTGATATTCCCTGCTAATATAGGGAGATGAATAGTTTTATATTGCTTGGTTGCAACACAAGGTGTAGTTGTTTCCATAATTCATTAAAAATTCCTGTTTTTTAGGATTTAAGAACCTTAGAAACTTGACTTTTTCTCTAAAATATAGTATACTCAACTACATTAAGAATAACGCTGGGAACGTGTCTTAATAATAAGAAAAATTTTGGTGTTAAGTGCTTCTTGATGGTTCTTAGCACCTTTTTTTTATTTCATTTTATTGGCTAAATTAGTTATATTTTGGTACGATATCAGCAGTTTAATTCTTTGTCTATATATTTTTTAAAAAATATAGATAATTGATCAACAAAATCAATATTATGTTGTTGAAAAAAATAACGTAGTCTAAAAATTATAGAATCATCTTGGGGTTTTATGAATTCTTCATTTAAAAGCTGCTCTGCTCTACTTATTATTCCTTTGTCTATTCCAATTGCTTTTGCAAGTTCCGTTTGGCTCATGTTCATTACATGTCTTGAAGATATAAGTTGAAATCTATTAAGTGAGTTTCCTGTTTGATCTATTTTTTCTAAGTTATTGCTAATATAACGTATACTGTATTCACTAGGAAAAATTATACCTTTTTGTTCAAAAAAATTTATGAGTGCAGGGCTGTGTTTATAAAAGAAATCTCTAGTTTTTCCAAGTTCTGCTTTACTTATAGTTGCTTTACTAACTTTCAGAATATCCGCAATATCTCTTACACCAAGGTTCAAAACGTTTCTGGCTACTCTCAATTGTATAGGCGTTATATATTTTGACATAGTAAATTCGGATTTTAAAGTTGTTGATTTGAATAAGTAATATTTATGATTTCATACTTATTAAAAATTAAGGCTATTTTCTATACAATACCTTATAATTGCACTAACCGATTTTAATGATTCTTTTTTTCTCTTATTGTCTCTTGCTAAATCTTCTAATTTAGAAAGAACCGATTCTGGAAGAGAAATAGTTGTTCTTACAATAGTATCTTGTTTTTGTCCATAGGGTTTATCAGCTAATTCATTTGCTAATTTTTCTATTTCAATTTTATCGGTATTTGCCGAAACTATACGCTTTTTTATAGTCATTTTTGTAAAACCTCGCCAATTAAATCTAAAACTTCTGCTGCAGCGATCAAATTGTTTGATTCTATTACTGACTTTCCAAAAGGCATTACATCTCTGTAAATTTTTCTATAATATAAGCAAGAATTTAAGAGTGAAAGTGTAGGAAACTCATTCAAGTAATCTTGAAACTCTTTTCTTTCGTTTGTTCTCACTGTAGGATTGGTACTTGCCATCGTATGTAAAATATAACAGGATAGCCTTGGGTTTAAATCTTTTACTCGTGTAATTTGTTGTTGTAGTTCTTGTATTGTATCTAAGTCTAGTTGGCTTGCTTGGTGTGGCGATAATAATATATCTGATACGCTCATTGCAGTTATCATTTCTCGACTATTTCTACCTGCAACATCAACTATTACATAATCAAATTTTTTATTTAATTCTTCGAGGGTACTTGATACATTGTCGTATTTTTCTACTAAAGCTATAGAGGGAATAAGTTTTGCTTCTTGGCGATCTTGGTGCCATCGTGAAGATGACCTTTGAAAATCTGCATCCACTAAACAAACATCTTTTTTCTTTAGAGCTAATGCTATAGAAATATTAGTGGCTGTGGTTGTTTTTCCAGTACCGCCTTTGTTACTTCCTATTGTAATTATCATAATATTTTTCCTTTTATCATACTTCATAAGTATTAATTAATCAATAATAAATATTACTAATTTATATTACAAGCGTAAAACCTTGGGTATGCACCAGAAAATATAGAAAACAAGGATACTATGTATATTTATATCAATTCCACCTAGCATTTGCATATGTGCAGGAGAGGTTAAAAGGTAACTGTGTAGGGCTAGACATAATCAAGGTAAATCATGATGCTGATTATATTGACCGTAATGCTGCTTCGGATGTCAGTAAGTCAAGCAATAAGAATGATTAAATCTAATATTAGTAAGGGTCTTAAAAAGAAGTTCAATTTTTAAGACGTATATTGAGGCACAAATGAAGTATGGTCTGATGGATATTCAGTATTTACTGTAGGAATCAATAAAGAAATAATTAAGAAATATATATAATAAACTACTATAAATTAGTTATAATAAAACTATTATAGTATTATTTATTAATTCATAATTACGAATTAATAAATAATAAGTATTAAGTATGATTTATTACAGAATACTTATGTCATTTTTCAAAGTGCAGTTCATTAGATTACTAAAACCTTGATTGCAATTTGTGTGATTAATGAATTAATCTATAGCGAGTTGCTTTTCCTTGTCCTAATCGTTGTAAACGTTTTAACATAACAAGTTTTTTAATTATTGATTCGATAGTACGTTCAGGAAAACCAAGAGCGTTTACGGCATCTTTACGACTAAATTCCGTGGATTGCTCAACTATCCAATTCCAGAAAAGTAGTTGTTTTTCTGAAAGTAAATATTCAATATTGTCTCCTTCAATAATCTTAAGAGCTTGGGTACTTTGAGACTTAATAATGTTTAGGAAAAACTGAAGCCAGGGTGTTATATCTTCGCTAGCTGTTTTCCAAGTACTTTGAGTTTTATTAAGTGCAAGATAATAATCCATTTTATTAGCTTCGATAATACGTTCATGCGAAACAATTTGAGTAAATAGGTATCCTTGTTGTAATAACATCAAATTTGTAAGTAATCTGCTTGTTCTTCCGTTGCCGTCTTGAAATGGGTGTATTGCAAGGTATTCAAAAATAAAATTTGCAATTAAAATAAGTGAATGCTTTGCTTTTGTTGCACTTGCCCAAAGATACCAATCAATTAGTTCCTGCATTTCTTTTTTAACTAAGTAAGGTGGTGTCGGATCAAATATCACGCCCACAATATTTCCTGTCGCATCTTTTGCTTCAACCCGGTTTGAAGCAAATTTATAATGCCCTTTATGCCTAACATCTCTTTCACTAAAAATCAACATATCATGATGTAATGCTAGAATTGATGATTCGCTGATAGGTATATTATTATAGTTATTAAATACCGATTCAAGGCATTTGAGATAACCCGCGATCTCTTGTTCATCTCTTGTTTTAAATTTCTTAACACGTAAATCTTTGTATAGATGCTCAACTTCAATATCTGAAAGCCGATTACCCTCGATACGGTTAGATGAACCTGTAGAGGTTACAATTACCGATCTAGTTAAACGTTCTATTGTTTGTGGAAGTAGTTGTTTTGTAATCTGCCAACTATTTTTAATTCCGTCAATTTCTGAAATTGTCTGATAAATTAGTTCGATAACAGTCGGATTTAAATTAAGTCTCTTATGTAACCTAAAATCTTGCCATTGCATAACTTATCTCACATTTATTATATGTGATATTATGTGATATTATGTGAGTAAGATCAAGGTAAAAGTTATATTTTAATGTGAAGCAACATCATTTCGCCTGTTAAAACTTACGAATAATCCTGATTTTCCATATTATTTAAGCTTTATGTGCACTGCTTTTCAATGAATGTGATAAAATGTACACTTATAGTTCTAGTCTCCTCTAAGAGATTTAACTTAGAGGAGCAGACAAAATATATATACTAAAAGTTAATAATTTAATAAGAAGTTAAAAGGCAGTTTTTATTTACAGCTTATATGTTTAGCTCATAACTGCATAAAAAAAAGTAACCGTAGGAGATTTTATAAAGAGGTGTCATGTACAAAAAAATTTGATCAGAAAAAAGTACTTAATAGAAAAACCATTTTAAAGATATGACTAATCAAACTAAACTAGATGAAAAAAAGGGACGCCTTAATTAAATAAGTTATTAACAAAAATGTTGATAAGATTGTAGAAAACCTTGGCTAAGTGAATCCATGTAAGTTCAAGAAGTTTTGCTTATATTTTAGGCAGTAGAAAAATAGGGTGTCAAATTCAATTTTCTATATGCTGCATATGGTTATCTATGTTCATGCTACTTTTCTATTTAATCAGTTTAAAACTAAAACAGAACTAGTTTTGGTTCTAACTTAGGTATGTTTTATATTTAACTCATTTTCTAGTGCTTTAACTAAAAGCTTTCTTGATGTATATCTTTGTGACCTATCTAAATTTTGAGATAGTTGTTGCAGTAGTGATAACTCATATTCATTCAATGGTACTGTAAATGATTTATTAGGTTTAGCTTTTGGGTTTAAGTTTTTACCTTCAATTTTATGTTCATCTGCTCCATCCACAAAGTTTTGGATTTTTATGTTTTGTTCATTATTAAAATCAGATAAAGGTTTATTAACTCTAAATTTATTCATATTAATTACACTCCAATATTTCATTAACAAGGTTTTTTATTTCATCTAAGGCTTTAACATTATCTAGTTCAACAACCCCTTTACCCTGTAACAAGGCATCCCTGTATACTTTTCTGTCTCTGATAAAGGTTTTCGCTAAATCTAAATATTCGGTAAAATCGGACAAAAGGTTTTTAGCGTCTTCGACTTCATTAATTAACGGATTTGTCGGAGCGCAGGAGATAATAGCCTTAGATATTAAGTTATTATTAAAATCTCGTGCTGCTTCTATGATTTGACAAATATGCGGTAAAGTTTCCAAATCAGCTTGGCTTGCCCTTATAGGACAATAGAATTTATCAGCTACAGTTAAACCAGTTCTAAGACTTTGACTGTCTCTACCTGAAGCATCTATTAAAACCAGATCATATTTAGTAACAAAATCTTTTATTATATCTTTTACATTTCCATCTTTTGATACGCCGCTAATCTTTGGTAAATGAGGTTCATCTTTTTCAATTAGCTCATTTCTTCTATCTATCCAATTAATAGAAGTTTTTTGTGGGTCGGTGTCTATTATTATCACTTCCGCTTTTCTATAACTCATTTCTACAGCTATATTGGTTGTAATAGTACTTTTGCCTACTCCACCTTTTTCTCCACCTATTAAAATGATTTGTCCTCGGGTCATGAATCTTAATTATTTGTTGTTAGTAATTCTAGTTTAGTTTTAATTTAGTTCTAGTATAAAACCTAATTTATAGTTTTAATAACTACCGCACCATTGTTTTGGTGAATAATTGCACCTTGAATTTGTGTCCGAGCCGGTAAAACAAGTACAGGCCCGGCTTTTTCTAATTGATTAATAAGGGAGCGGTCAACTGCGATAACTTTTTTATCTGTTTCATTTTTTAGACGATCATTTAATGATTGTATTTTATCTTTAAATGCAACAGCAGCCGGTACTGTTTCTGCTACTATATTCCATATCTTACCGTCTATTTTGTGGGTTTCAATAATACCGTTAACTTCACAGCTGACTTCCGTGAAGTCAATATTAATAACAGGAGGTCTTGTGATATCCATTGAGCTGTGCTGAGAAATAGGGAGAGCTTTTCCTTGTATTATACATTTTGAGTTGTTAGCATTGGATGGGTTTATAAAATTCTGGGATCTTATATGCACATCCGGGAAACTATCTCTAGAGGGGTAGCTCGTTTGGAAAACTACTAACTCGTTCATTAATTCTCCGGAAAACGCTTTACCATTAAGAAAATCTTCTCTTGAAAATTCAGTTTTAACAAAAACAGGATTTTGACTTAAATCTAAGGTTTTGCTGGAAGACGAAGAGATAAGATGTTGTGTAAAAAGTAAAACCCCTATTCCTGAAATCAGAGAAAGGGTAGTTATTTTGGTTGCAACACCTTCCATCCCAATAAAAGAGAAAGCTTTTTTAATTTTATTTATGTTCATGATAAAACTAGTTCTAGTTTAGTTTAAAATTAATTAGATTTTATATTTAGTCCATTCCTAATACTTTATCAACTTCATTTTAGTTTAAAACCAATTATAGTTCAAAACTAAAGCAGAACTATAACAAATTTACTACTAAAGAAAATAGTACAATAAAAGTTGCCTATTACTGTTTTAATAATTTGATTGCTTGTTCTTTAGGAGAGCCGTCACCATTAACATATTCATAAAGAGTAGCTGTAGATATGTTAAGCTTTTTTGCTACATCTTTGGCAACAGAAGCTCTATCGTTCATAGCCGCCATAGCCATTTTAAGGGTAGGGAGATCCATTTTTCTTGGTCTTCCGCCCATGCGTCCTCTTGCTCTTGCTGCAGCAAGTCCAGCTTTTGTTCGCTCGCTAATTAACTCTCTTTCAAATTCTGCAAGAGCAGCAAAAATACCAAATACAAGCCTCCCGTGGGCAGTTGTTGTATCTATTTGTGCTCCTTGACCAGTAAGTACCTTAAGTCCAATATTTTTTTCATTTAACTCAAGAGTAATATTTACCAAATCCTTTAAGCTTCTGCCTAATCTATCAAGTTTCCATATTACCAGAGTATTACCCGGTTGAAGAGCTTTAAGGCAATTAATTAACCCCGGTCTGTTATCATGCCTTGACCCTGACTGGTTATCAGAATAAATTCTTTCTTCATTAACGCCAGCAGCGAGTAGGGCATCCTTCTGTAGGTCTAGCACCTGACTTCCATCAGCTTTGGATACTCGCATATATCCTATTAGCATAATTTTAAATAACCATTATTAGCATATTCTAGGATTCTTTTATCAAAAGTCATTAAATGCCCGTTTATTTCTCTGGTAGAGGCAATGATCATTCTATCAGCAGGATCTTTATGATCAAAATCCGGTAAATTACAGCTTTCTACCAAGATAGTTAGCGACAAGTCAATTACATTTAATCCAGGAATGGATAAAACCTTATTAAGCCATTCATGAATTGGAATTGAAATAGCAGCTTTCTTTTTATTAATCAGCATTGATACTTCCCAAATAGATATAGCCGAAATATAAAGTTGGTTTAGGTTGCGTTGGCTTTCTATTATCTGAACTTGTTGCTGGGATAATTCTATTCCTTCTAAATACCAGATCAGAATATGAGTATCCATAACCAGCTTTTCTATTTTCTGCAAAGTGGAGGTTGATGTATTATTCATTATTTATCTCCCACTCTGATTCAAAAGAACAATTTACAATATCGCCTTTTATTTTAGTAGTACCTTTCATAAAACCGAAATAAGTTTTTTCAGTTTTGACGTTATTGTCCAGAGGGACGATTTGGGCTACCGGCATTTTTCTTTTAGTAATAGTAAAACCAGTTTTTTTATTTTTCACTTCATCTACTAATTGTAAAAAGTGTTTTTTAAAATCAGTGGCAGATATTTGTTTTTGCATATTGGTAATTTATATAGTCATAATATATCCCTACATTATAACATAATACGGTCATATTATATATAAAAAGTATAATTATTTATTATAGTAGTCATATTAAGTGACACTTATGCAAGAAAAGATAAAACAGGGGGATAAAACTAGTATAGATAATCGGAATGAGTTATTGGATATTTAAGGTTTTAAAAACTGCTGATTTTTAAAGTGTATGATAAACGGTCGTTTATCTTAATAATAAGATATTAATATATTTTAAAGTGTTCTATATATAATAAAATTATTTGCTTTTTGAACAAAACCCTATCTTATGGAGCTGTTGCAAATAAGGAGAAGAGGCGAATCAGTACCAAGATATGATACAAATGGTTTAGCAAGCAAGTAAGTTATCAGTAACAATTCTAATCTCACCGAAAATACATTGCTCATATTTCCAGAAGTCGAATCTTCCTTTTTTTTAACACTTTGCAGGGCGTACATTTTCCTTGATCTTAAACACTAGATAATTAATATTCCCATATACGGTCTTTCAAATCTATCCTTGAATCTCCGTCTTCTAAAAATACAAAAATCTTATGAAAAGGGGATACCTCTTGTCTAGAATTAATCAATTTTCTAAAATATTCACAAATTTCATTAAAAAGGTTATACCAACAACTCATAGAAATACTAATAACAAGCCAGTCACATGGTAGTGAATTTTTGTTTTTACCTTTTTTTTCTTTTTTTTCCAAGGCCTTTAATAGGAGGTAAGGGTAATGTTCTATATCCGAATTAATGCCAGGGACAGGCAATCCATTATAGCACTCTTTTTGATAATCACTCTCGTAATTGTAAGAAAATTTTTTGCTTTTGTTATCGTAGTTCCTTTTTTGCTCGTTGAAAGCCACACCATCTTGCCTTAAATTGTTGCGCCAAAAAAATTCTTGTTCTCCTTTGATAGTACGTGTGATTTCTAATTTAATATCTTTTTGATCTAAAATGATCAATGAATCAAACTCTTTATCAAGATGCTTTATACTACAGGCTTTACCATTAAATTTTAAATACTCTTTTAACGCAATGCATGGTAAAATTTCTTCAAACATTTTTTTTAAATTACGGTCAATAACTTTTCTATTTTTTATAACTGTCTTATTAGTATCTTTATTTATAGGAAAGTAATAATTTTCTTTATAAAAGCGTAACACAGGATTATTGATAAGTTTTTTAAAATCAGAAACATTAATGTCTGCTGCTTTTGCATTATCAAGAAAAGTTTGTAATTTATTGCCCATATTAAGAAAATCTTCATCTGTATAAGAGTTTTTTGGTCCTACATGTCGTATATGGTCTATTTTATTACAAATGTCCTTCCATAATACTGGACATAGGTATTCTTGTTTTTCTAAATTATTCATAAATTCATACTTTATTGCATAGCTATTACTATAAACCTATAGATATTCTTCAACATTCTGATTTGATATGTTCATGTATATTTTTTAAGATGTACATAGTTGTTGAAACCATTCCAGCTTATCTCGGTATTTTACATGATTATTGGATTTGTCGTTTGTACTTGAGAATCTACTATAGGCATCAAATATTTCTACAGCTATATTAATCGAAGGTGTATTGTAAATGTTAGAGCGTAGGTAATTTATTTCCTTGGCTACCTTATCTTCGATCAATTCAATAGACCAAGCCCTATATTTATCGTTCTGATTCATGCTCCATCTATAACCTCGTGCTTTTAACAGTTCCTTGCTATCATATGGAGAGTTAACAGCATATAGTTTGAATCTGATAGCTGCAGATTGAACAAGTAATTCTTTTAATACCGGCACCTGTGATTTTGGTAACTGCTGCGCTAAAAGGTGAACGCCTGCAAGGCAATCATTTATTGCTCTGTGTCCTTCATGGAAAAATCCAAATTTATAAGCAATGTATTCGAGTTTGCGACTTGAGATTCCTTCTTTATCCCAGTCAACGTCATACATTAAACAGCCCCAAGCTTTTGGCAGTAGCGAAGGAAAGGTGGTTTCAAGGAATGTACGATCAAACTGAGCATTGTGAGCGATAATCAGGTCAACATCTTGCAAATAATCAGCAACCGCATTTTCATCTATTTTATGGCCTTTTACCATATCATCATTAATTCCCGTAAGTTGTGTAATATATTCAGGTATCGGGATACCAGGATCTTGATAACCGCTAAAATCATCCAGTAAGCGAAAGATGGAGCCGTGCCTGTTATATTCAAACTTAACCATCCCCAATTCTATCAATTTATCCTGCGTGTAGGATAAACCTGTTGCTTCAATATCCAGAAAAACACCGGTCATTTTATCATCTTCATTGCCGGTATTATAATATTCGGGCCTCTGATATTTTTTAGTAACCCTGTAATGGTCTGAGTTATTTAAAATAGCAGCTAGATTCTCTATATCCTCGTGTTGCATCTTCTGAAAATGATTTAATATATTTTATATGCACTAAAGTACCTAATGAACCTAAACAGGTTATTATAAGTTCCATATTCTTACAACTAAAAATTCTATTAGGTATGGAATCCCGAAATCTGATCAAATAAATAGCATATACAAAGCTGAAAGAATCAGAATTTTCTTAAAGGCGGGGAAAAGTTACGATTGGATTAGTAAGGAATTGCTTGTTAGCAAAAAGACGATATCGGATATTAAAAAATCCTTATCGTCTTCTAGCTTATCAAATGAAATTAGCTAAGTACTCCAGCTTTGGTCTCTCCTTTAGCTGTAGATGAAGAAAAATCTACTAATATACCGTCTTTAAAAATCAGTACTAATTTTTTAGTGGTATCATCTGTGCCTGCTGAAAACCAGTTTACAACAGGTACATAGTTTCTAGCCATTGCAGAACGCTTGATATGAGAGTATACCCATTTCACTTGGCCATCACTCATGATATCTGTATCGTTAGGTTCTCCAAATGCTTCTTTAACTTCCGCCTGCGTTGTTTTTCCTTTTACAAAAGCAGAATTTATTTCTTCATTGCTGGTTTTAGCCAGTTTTGTATTGCCTGAATCAGCAGCACAGCCTGAGAGAAAAACACTTACACCTAAAATCATTATTAAATTGAATTGTTTTAACATAATATAACTCCTTAAATATTGTTATTTTTTATTTACCGCATCTTTAAGCTTCTGTCCGACCTTAAACTTAGGTTGATTGTAGGCGGCAATTTTCAATGCTTCACCGGTTCTAGGATTACGACCTGTTTTAGCAGGAATTTTACTAACACTAAAATTACCAAAGCCAACTAGGGATATTTCCTTACCTTCTCCCAAGCCATCAATTACTGAGGAAGTGAACATGTCGATTGCTTTCTCAGCATCTACTTTAGTGCATTCGTGTTGGCCTGCGATATGATTTATAAATTCTGCTTTATTCATAATATTTGCTTATTAATTCAGTTAAAAACTTCAAACATCCTAAAAGTTATATTGCATTTAGTAAATTGAATCTTTACGAATAGTCCTAATTTTCCATATTACTCATGCTTTATGTGTACTTATTGCCAATTGAGATAATAAAATGTTTTTCCATTATTAATCTGCTAACATTTGATTTGTAACGTTAAAGAAATAATTTAATGAATTATTTACAATTTGCTTATATTTCAGCTAATAAAAAGTTATTATATAAATCGTATAATTATTAATTCTTAAATTATGGATTATTTAGGACCCTGTAAATACTCAATAAGATTAATAGAAAAACTTAAATCATTAGATACTCAAAATGTGCTAGATTTTGGGTTAATTAACAAAGCTATCTATTGGGCTAAAAAATATCATGATGGCCAATTCAGAAAGAGCGGTGAGCCCTTTTATAGTCATCCCCTAGAAGTTGCTTATATGATATCTGAGTATAAGCTTAAAACTGATGTAATAGCAGCTAGTATATTACATGATATTGTTGAAGATACGGAAGTTACTGTAGAGATGATACAAGATACTTTTGGAGAGAGAATAGCTGAAATGGTTGATAGGCTTACCCGTGATAGACCGGATGGTAGTAAGTTAAGTGTGGAGCAAATATTGAACAATGCTTATCAGACACAAGATATTGAAGTGGTGTTAATAAAGCTTTTAGATAGGTTACATAATATACAAACCTTAAATAACATGAATTTAGAAAAAGTAGAAAAGAAGATAAAAGAAAGTTTGAAATACTTTTTAATCGTAGCTATGGATATTGAGTTATCTTCAAAGTACACCAAAGAGTTAGTAGATTTATGTGCGCAAAACTTACCAACTCAAAAAAAAGCAAAGCCTGTTACTGACTTGGGTTCATCGATTCTCTATCCAGTTTTTCAAAATGAAATAGACCAAATCCTAAACCAATTGCAACTAACCCAAATAAAAAAAACAAGCCATAATTGCTAAAAGCTTTTTCTAAATAAACTAACCCAAAAGAGGATACTACATACATCAGTGCCCGTGAGCAGGCATAAACTAGAGTTGCACTTGTAAAACGCGAAAATACTGGGAAATGTTTATAAAAAATGGGTGACGAAGGCATGCTATCTGATATGAGCAAAATTATAAATGCCTGAAGCAATAATAAATGTTGAGCACTATTAATATTAAATAATATATAAGGCCCAACCAGAGCAAAAGTAATATAACCTATGAATTTCACTCTTAAAATCTTTAAAGGATATATCCTTGTACTTAAAAAAGTCACAATAATAAACCCACACAGATTGATCAAAGAAATGATTAAGTTGTGTTCTATTATTTGTTCAGGAGTATAATTAAAAACATTTTTCAATATATTACTGCAATATACAAAAATGAAATAAAAAGTTACAGGCCATGCACATTCTATAAAAAAATACGCCAAGAATGTTTTTTTGCTAGGCTTTCTTTTTAAAATAGGATTATCTTTTAAATCGTCCAAACTTATGTTGAATTGAGATAGTTTCAATTTTAATTGCGTTTTAGCATCTACAAACTCTGGCGTTTCTCTTAAAGATTTTCTAGCCTTTGCACCTATTAAAGCTATGATAGCACCTATCCAAAAAGCAATACGCCAATCCAATCCATAATTTGTAACATACCAAGCAACAGCTAAAGCTGCACAACCGCCAACAGTGGCAAAAACAGTTATTATCGATACGGCTGCATATTGTATTGGTGGTTTAGTAATCTCAGTTAGATATATTTCCGCTCCAATTACCTCTCCCATACTAGATACCCCTTGTAAAGCTCTACAAATAGTTATAAGCCAAGAAGCTGTAATACCTATTTGAGCGTACGTAGGAAGGTTAGCCATGACAATACATGACGTAGCCATTAAGAATGTTGTTATTACAACTGTGTTTTTTCTACCTATATTATCACCTATATAACCAAATATTAAAGCTCCAAAAGGTCTAAAGACAAAAATTGAACAAAAGGAAAGAGCTGATATTAAAGAAGCTGTAAATGGATCAGTCTGGGGGAAAAACAATTCATTAAGTAATACGGCCATGTGAACATACAGCATGACATCAAAATACTCGAGAAACGTGCCTATAGATAATAACCCTACTGCTTCTTTTTGTTCTCTTGTAAGGCTTCGCTGTTCTGCTACTTTCATTAAGATTAATTGTTATTTTTAAATATCCTCCAATTAAAACAGCTTTTTAGGATACTTTTCAACTGTTTATTGCATTGATTGACTATAAATTAATGAGATTACTCGATATTTTAATTTAATTTTTAATTTAATATTGTTTAATATGGATGATAATTTCCGGTTGATCTAATTTAGATACTTTGAGTATAAGTAACAGTGTACGCTAGCTGTCCCTGTTGCAAATATCGAAGTGAGGAGTAAATCTGATTAATGATTTTATTATGTTATTTATACTTTTTTACCCTTTTCTACTTGCATAAATCTGGCAATAACCAGACCTATCAAGCCCATATAAGCAAATGAGCCTAAACTGGTTAAATCCTTGCTAATAATCAAATCAGAAAAAAACAGGTTATTCAACCTGAGTCCTCTAGTTAGTCATGCTTAACTACAAGTTATATTTTACGGAATAATCAGCATTTTGGGATGTGTTTAAATTAGCAACATAAAAGACTTGATACGCTGTTCTGATTATCCAGCCCCAAACTGGTTAGCTTAAATTTTATAAAAAATCAAGGGCAAGCGGTTGCCGCCCTTTGGACGGCCCTTGATTTTCCATAAAGCTTTAAGCTTTTGCCTCTTAAAGAACGAATGCACGAGGTGTGCATTCATAAGGAACATGTCCTTATTGTCAATGTTAACAATTATTTTAAGAGGAAAAAATGCACGTACAAACACAACACGAAATATCGCTTCGATTTTAGTGGACATCAAATTATTATAAGAGTCGGAGGTGATCCACTTCCTAAAACTATTAACCGATTTATCACTAATGATAAATCTAATATTGTTGAAATTTCTTATAGATTCAGTAGTACTCTAGAAGATATATATAAACCCAAGCAAAGTATGCTTCGGGCCATTAGCCAAATTACACTCTATTAAATTTGATAATTCATTCTAATAGGCAAAATATAGTGGCTCAAATTAGGCAATTTATTTTGGCTCGTTACAAACAGTCGTTTCCTAGATTGTAAATTTACAAAATAAAGGACGTACATTAATCTTCTTAGTTATTAATAACCAGAATTTAATTTTTAAAATGTTCCAAGTGTAATTTATCAATATTATATTGTTTGGATAAATCTACTAGCTGTTGATAATAATTTAAGTTAAATTTAGTTTTAATATTCTGCAAATGCCTTTCTACAGTTCTATGAGAAATAGAGAGGATACAGGCAATTTCCTTCATTGACTTACCTGAAGTATAATAATATAAACATTTAGATGCTTGATACGGAATATAAGTATTTCCATGATTTAAATAAATTTTATGAATAATAGTACTGTTAAAAAAATTATTTTTAGCATAAAATAACGGAGTCTCCTGTGTAACTAGGTTATTTATCTCTTTTTTGTACAAAGGAGAGAAAGCAAAAGCTTTTTGATCAGAACAATTAATCAAGTGTTGAGCCTTATTTCTAAAATAAACGATAAAGCGCTCTAAAATATAAAAGTGATTCAGGTATAAATCTATCACTTGTTCATTTTCTTTTTGAGTGAAAAAAACAAAGGTTTCTAAATAATTATCCGTATTGTAGTTCACATTTATTCCGTGCCACATATTATTCTCGGATAGCATAGAAAGACCTGAAGATGTATGGCAGTTATGAAGAGGCCATAAATATTTGTTAATGGAATTTTTCTCTATAAAAGTAAATTCTTGTAAAAATACTTTTTCGTTTAAAAGATTATATCCAAGGTATAATTCTACAGGCTTAATATCATTACACAAAACTAAGTAATGCCCATTTTGAAAGAACCTAAGGTACATTAAATAAGAGACAGGAAAATTAACTAGTAAAGGACTAACGATTTTTTGAAATTCTACGATTATAGATTTATTATAACTAATAGCATTTAAGCTAGCTTGAAATATCAAAGATTCCATATTTTAAAACCTACAACAATATTTATAAAATAAAATGTTATGTAATGATTATAACTTAAAGTAGTTCTTATAAGTCAAACTATTTTCTAATAATCCATACATACAAATCAGCTATTTTGTAACACAGGTAATTTTTCAAGAAAGTTAATAATATTTTTATTTAAAAGTGAGTATTTATTACGGATTTTCAAATAGATAAATTTCTGCTGAGATCATTTTATGTATTTCCTAATAAATGAGGTGTCTAAATGAAAGCGCAACGTAAAGAACTTAGAGATGATTATAATTTATGGTATGGAGCGGAAGACCTAGTTTCGATACTAACACGATATATACCGAACGTCGAGGTAAATTTACCTGCAGCGGATCTTAATGCTTTAGACAAACAATTAGGTCATGTTCAAAATCATGGTCAGTATTTTATTCCATTGAATGTCAATGGAATATCAAAAGGTTTTGAAGAAAGTAGGAATAATCATTGGGTTGGTTTATATGTAATTACATCTGAAGATAAATTAACTGTAAAGTATTTGGATACAATGGGGCATCCAATTAACTCTTATTTAGAAAGAGTAATTAAGGATAAACTTGGGATACATAATATAGAACAGCCTTTACAAGCGCAAGGGATACAATTTGTTCAGCAAGTTTCAGAAATTGAACTTGAGGGTAATACTGATGATTGCGGACCTTTTTTAATATATTGTATGACTTGTCTAGCAAATAATAAAAGTTTAGCACTTGGTATTAATACATTAGAACAATCAATTTCCTTAGGACGATTTTTAAGAGAAAGTTTTAATAGATCATCTGATTTTAAGGAGATATATCAAACAGTATCAGGAGACACAATATCTGACTTGGAGCAAGTAGTTGACCAATTAGAAGTTTTAAGTATTGAACCTACTGATACTAAGCAAGAAAATAAAGAACATAAGAGTGTTACAACAAAAAGTAATTTTTTACCTAAAAAACAACCTAATATACTAGAATTAGTAGGAACTATAATTAATAAAATTAAAGGTGGTTATGAGACAATAGTTAATGACCATGATGAAGTAATATTGGTGATTGGTAAAACGGGAGCAGGTAAAAGTACTTTAGTAAATTATTTGACTAATCCTGAAAAAATGGAAGTAAAGTTGTACAAAGCACCGAACATTAAGTATGGAAAAGGTAGTTTAGTTATTGATATATTAAAAGGTAGCTCTGGGTTACCTAAACCTGGTCATACAAAGGATTCAGAAACTACAATACCTAATAAATGGCAAGATTCTGGGTCTGGAATCGTTTATTGGGATTGTCCAGGCTTTGGAGACAATCAAGGAGCAGATCAAGACATTGCTAATGCTTTTTTTATAAAAAAAATATTTGAAACTTCAAATAAGATAAAATTAATATTAGCTATTAGTTGGGAAGATCTTGAAAATGGTAGAGCAAATGAGATTAAAAATTTAACTGATACTTTGGGAACTTTGTTTAATGATTTTAGTATTATTAAGGATAGTCTATCTTTAATAATTACTAAGATACCAGATTCTAAAGATAGTGATGACGTTAAAGGGGAATTAGAAAAATTATTACAGGCAAAGTGTTTCCAAGAAGAATCTGTAGCTAAAAACATACTTGAATTTTTTTTAGACTCAGATAATAAAATATCTTTATTTAACCAACCAACTAAACCGGGCCCCGTTATAGAGGTGTTAGGTTTAGGTGATCAGGCACAAATATTAGATACGGTTAGACACACAAAGTTTATTAATTCTCCTCAAGTAACAATTGCAGTTGCTCCAACCTCACAAATAAAGATTAGAGAATTAGCTGATTTAATACATCATGAAATTAATAGTGTAATTTTAAAATTAACTGAAAAGTATCTTATACAGCATGGTTGTACAAAATGGAATGCAAATCTTAGTTATAGTAAAAATGCCCTAATTGATTTTGTTCAATCATTTAAAGAAGGCAGTGAAATATTAGAAAATTTTATTAATTCAATTAAATTATCCAAAAGCGAAGAAATAGAAGAGTTAAGTGAAATAGAAAAAGCAGAAAAAATAATAGGGGAAATTAATACCATCTTTAAATACAATGATATCTCTAAGGAACATAAAGAATTAAAACAATACATTGATACATTTAAGTTTTTTATACAAGTTTCTCCTGATGCCCAAAATAGTTTAGCGACAAGTGATTTTGTACAGAATTTTCAAATGGCTAGTGATGTCATCAATCAAAATTTAGATACCGCAGAAGGACATCTAATAAGAATACTTGTTGATGAAGCAGAAAACTTACTGAAGAAATTTGTAGAAGCTGTAAAAGATCGGCTTCATTATGAGTTGGCTCAAGCTATAGAGCAGAATGATCCACGTTTAGTTGAATCTTGCCAAAAATATGTGAATGAGATTTCGAATTTATTTAGTAAAAAACTAACCTTAGAGACTTTAGTGTTCTTTGAAGAAAAACTGAAGGAATATGGTTTAAAAGCAAATTTAGATGAGCTTAAATTGCACGGAAAAGTTTTTGATATACTAAGTTCAGAAAGTAAGCAACACTATAACAGTGTATTAGATAAAGTTGTAAGGCCTTTACATATTTTAGAAAGAGAATACGACAGTGCAATAAAAGATATAGAAATAGCAGTACATAACGAATTTGAAAAATATTTTCATCAATTTATTAGTAGTGTTAATCAATTAAAAAGCAAGGATCTAGTTCAGTTACAGGATTTAATTAGACAATTAGATGGGTGTGTTGTGGGTTTGCAACACCAATCCGATGCTGTAAGTTTTGTAGATGTAACTCTTAAAACATGGCCTGAAGTAGACTTTTTAATTATGGCTAAAGAAGAAGCCAAAAAAATAAATGTTCTTAATGAAATAGGAATTAAAATTCAATTAATAAATGAAAATAAATTAAGTAATTATGTAGAGCAATTAAAAGGGGTTAAATATAAATTAGAAGTAATTTTTGTTAAAGAAGTAGAGAGTAAAATTACTAATTATATAGATCAATGTATTTCCCAAATTAAAGAAGGCTGTAGTAAATTAAGTCAGTCACAAAAGAGTGAACTTTTAGATGTAATTGCAAAACGTGAAATATTCCAAGGAGAGGATTTCTTTGAATGTATAGGGCAGTTAGGACGATTGATTGAAAGGAAATTTAATGATTTAATTTCTATTACTGAAGTAGTTGAAGAATTAAGTGCTTTAAAAGAATTAGGATCTATTGTTAATAACCTTACAATGATAGATATATTTAGCAATAAAATGCTAAGGTTATCAGAATATATAGTTAGTGATGAGGCAATACAAAACTTTGTATTGGGAATAAAAGGTTATGTAGAAACCATTGAAAAAGAAAGCAATAATATAGAGGATATTCCTCCATATTTAAAAAAATTAAATACATTATTTTCTAACGTATTTGAGTTTAGTGGTTTGAAAATAGCTGACTTTGTTAAACAAATGCAGGAAAACCTTATTTTACAGATCGGTGTGCACCCAAAGATTCAAGAATGTTTAACTTACTTGGAAGCAATGAAAAATACGGAGGGTAATGTAGATTATCAAAATCATTTAAATCCTTTATTAAGATTAGGGAAGGAAATAAAAGATAGCCTAGATTGGTATAATAGTGTTAAGCCAATTCATGAAATTATAATAGAGAAAGGATATTTATTTGCTAATGATTATCCAGCAATTAATAGAGGTAATTTTATAGAGTTTTTAAAAATATTACAATCAAATGGGCTAAAATTAACGCAGGAAATTAGTTATCATGATTATAAAGCTGAACAATTGAATAATTTACTAAATCATAGTTGGAGTAAGCCTAAGATAACTAAGAGTAGTACAGAAGTAACTATTGAAGGTGAATGTATAAAAGCAAGTGATGTTGTTAAATACATCTCAAGTAATATTAAATTAGTAAAAATAAAATGTTTAAATACAATACTTTTTGACCAAGATATACAAGCTAAAGGAGTAAGTTTAGTAGTAATAGCTCCTTTATGGAATGTAACGCAAAGTATTAAAGTTGATTTAAGTGGTAAAGACTCAGGACCTAACTTATCTGTTAAAGCAAGAGATGGTATTGGTTATAAATCTGGTGGTATAGGAAGTGATGGTTGTAATGGACTATCTGGTGCTACAGGAGGTCATTCTGGCCATTTTTATGGTATAGGACATAAATTTATTGATTTACAAAGAATTACTTTTGATTTGAAAGGTGGTAGAGGGGGTGATGGACAAAACGGAGGAAATGGCAGTTCAGGACAAAATGGTTTAGACGCTACCATAACTGATTTTTGGGAAGGTAAAGGTATCTGGCAACCTAATGAAAGAGATATGAAAACTAAGTTTGATAAAATGTACAATAAAATTGAGTTATGTAAGGGGCATTTAGGTTATAAAGGGGGTAATGGTGGTAAAGGTGGACTCGGAGGTAAGGTTGGGGAAGCAGGAAAAGCAAAAATATTAAATAGTATTGGAGAAGAATGGAAACTGGAGTTTCCTTATGAAGAAACTAGAAATGGTAAGGACGGGATTTCGGGTCTACCTGGTATAGGGGGGAAGTATGGTAATGATCTTAAAGTATACTATTATCAAAACCAATATACTACACTTAGAGGATCGGAACCAGTTTTGATAAATCTTCATGCACACAGTGGTTCTACTCCTATAGAAAAAAACTTTACTCATCATCAACATTTCTTTAGGGTTGTTGATTTAGAAAAGAGTATTGTACCAAAAATGAAACAGGAAGCAAAATTGTTGAAGGATAAGGTTGATACAAGCGATTTTTATTACAAAGTTCAAAGTCCTGTTTTAGAAAAGTTTTCAGGACTTTTTGGTGATGGATGTAGTATTAAAAAAATTGGTAAACAAGAAGATAACTGGGGATATGTTAAAGAATTTAATAGATATTACGATGATGGAATTGAGACAATATTAAAATTAAGAATAGAACATTCTGGTATTAATCAAGATAAGAATGTTAAGCTTCTTAAGGCTAAATATTTATTAGATCACGATATTAATAATATTAGTACATTAGTTCAAGATTTAGATAATATTTTTTCAGAAGGAGATATAGTACTTGTTCCATATAATTTATATAGGGCTCATTGGGTTGGCATGATATTTGAAAAGATTGATGATAATGTGACTATAAAATATATAGATCCTGAGAATAATTCAATACCAGAAAAATTAGAAAAAGAACTTTTAGCAAGGCTAAATGATATAGGTTATAAAGTTGAGTTTACCCAAGAAGTTTTAAGTGACCAACAAACCAATAACTGTGGTCCTGAAGTGATAGAGAATTTTATTTGGTATTTAACAGGGTCACGCTTACCACAAGAAAAGGCAGTTCCATTTCATTCTCAATTACTAGAAGAAGCGTTATTATTTCAAAGTAATGAAAATGACGTAGTATCTTTGGTTCACTTGATTGGTACTGAGATTGAATATATTTAATTGTATAGTCTTATATTGCAGAGTATTGGTTATTTATATGTTGAGTTATAATAGAATCTTGTGTATTGAGTTAGGTTAGAAGGTTAGGTGGCGTATTCATAAGTATAATATTATTATTGTAATTTGCATATTTTACTAAAAATAAAATAAGAGAATACCCCACCTATTTAAATAACACTTTTCTATAGATGCTGATATTATGTAAGCCTGTTAGGTCCAGTACCTTTTTTTTAAGAACGTCGAAATTGCAATTCCAGCTAATTACAGACAATAGTGATTTTATGATAATTTTTTATTTACTGCATCCTTTAGCTTCTGACCGGCCTTAAACTTAGGTTGATTATAAGCTGCAATATTTAAGGCTTCACCAGTTCTAGGATTACGTCCTGTCCGAGCTTCAACTTTACTAACAGTAAAATTCCCAAAGCCAACTAGTGATATTTCCTTACCTTGTCCCATAGCATCAATTACTGATAAGGTAAACATGTCTATTGCTTTCTCAGCTTCTACTTTTGTGCATTTGTATTGGCCTGTGATATGGTTTATAAATTCTGCTTTGTTCATAATTGTTTCTTATTAATCAGTTAAAAATTTTTAATTTTAAGTAGCTTGTGCTTGCGATTTATCTGGTAAAGTAATTTTTCTATCATTTTAATCTTGTTAGAAACCATAACAAATATTATATTCTATATAACTTATTTCAACTAATAACTATTGTTTTCAATGGTTTATTTAATTTTATATATTACCTGATAAAACAACTTCATCAAAACAAACAGGGTAATCATACTCAAGTTTTTCTTCATGATTAGATAAAATATTATCATCTCCACTAGCACTTCTAAAACCAGTATAAAAGGGGATTTTTATTGTTGTATCTTCTAACTCTTTAACTACTTTATTATGGCGTTCTTCGTTAGTCTGGTCATCCAACCATATTTCAGCAGAGCTTAGTATTATTTTACCTGCAAGTTGCTTAATGTCTATGTTTAAATGTCGATATTGTTCTACTTGTGAGCGACTGAATAATGCGTCTTTGGCGTCTTGTTTTAAGGTATCATAGCAATGAGACTCATAATATTCATGAGCTGAAACAGAAATAAACATATAGGGAAACTTCTTATTATTTGCCGTTAATGTCTTTAGCTTATTATCATTGAGTTGCTGTTTTAATTGACCAAGAAATGAATCAGGATCGTGTGATCTCATTAAATTACTTAATTTTCCTTCACAATTACTGTGGTCATTCTTGCCACCACATATATTTTTTTGAGAATTTACAAAAAGGGTAATAGCATACACTTTATGATTTTCGTAGTTCCCATAATAGTATGTTAATTTATATTTTAGAGTAGTAACTAAATTTGGAATGTTTTCTTTAAGAAAGTCTACTAGCGCTACTTCACTATGATGACCTTGCTTTTTATAAATATACTTACCAATATTATTAAAAAATTTCCACTCTTTGGCAATAACTTGGTAGTTACGTCCAGTTTCTTTTATAGCCTTGAAAATAGCAAAATCTGCTACTATAGGAAAATCTATGTGTACTCTTCCACCAGAATAAAAGCATTGTTCTGGGTTATGGGGCTTATCACTAACAATAAATCCTATATGGGCTAATAAATAGTTTTTTGTATTATCCATTCCTGCACGCATTATCCAATTAGATTCGGTTAGTTTTTTGTGTATAGCTGTAAATGGAATATAAACAGTTTTTTTAATAGTACTTCCTTGATATACAAAGCTGTCTTGAAATCCATTTACTGTTCTAATCGCTTCTGGTATACCCCATACAATAGGATGCGCCAAAGAATTTAAATCATGAGAAAGTTTTGTATAAAGATTATCATATTCTTGTTCTAAATTGCGTATATACTCATATATTCTACCTTTTACCCACATTTGAAGGTAGTCTTCAAGGTTTGGTGTGCCTAACGCTTCTATAAAATCTTGTGGTATGTCATCACTTTTAGAGTCATTACTATCATCATCTACAAATACACTAATCATTTTTTCTTTATTTCTGAATGCCCATTGTATTCCATCCATTATATGTGCGGTGTCATGATCCTGATTAAAAGTATCTCTGATTAGCTCTGCAATTCTATTTGTTAGCCATAAGCTTATTTGTTCTTTTTTATAATCTTTATAAGATTTATGATAGTTAGTACGCATCTGATCTAATATATCATGAACATTTCTATACCAACCTTTATAGTATTCGGTATTGTTCACTTTGCGTATAGCTTCTTTTTCAAAGTTCTTCTGCTTTAATAACTCGACCTTCTCTTTTAATAAACTAATATCTGGGTTCTTCAAAATATCCGTTTCTAATTCGGTTTCCAGATTTTTCTTGGATGTACTTAATAACTTAATGGTACTTTGTAATCTTAAGGTATAATTTCTTATTATATTTATTTGATCTAAAGATAAGCAGCAGTAAATATCCTGTCCATATTCATTCTGTACGTCAACTTTAGCCCCTATCTTAAGTAGGTCATATAGGTGTTTAGGGTCTTCGGCATTAAAAATAGTAGGTATATCAGTTACTGATAAAAGTCTATTAATCTCTGGAGTGTCTTTTCCTTCCTCAAGTAACAACGTTTTCCTAATAGCCTTGCCTAGATATTTCGATAGTTTAACCTTTATTTCTGGTTCTTCTAAAGAATAATACTCTTTATTATCGTTATACCATTTCTCTATATCATATAAGCCTTTACCTTGCAATAGCTGGATTACTAAGAATATTAAAAATATCCCATTATCATAAGTATTGCCAACGTACATACCTTCTTGTTCTATTACGTACTGTATTTTGCCTTCGTATGAGGTAATTTTTACTTTATTGTCATAAGTGGTTCTTATTGCGTCTGCCATACCCTTACGAATCTTATATCCTAAAGGGTCTATGTAATCCCACTGAATATTGTTGGTTTCATCACATCTAACGATAAGTGCTGTATAGTGTTGATTAGTTACTTTTGCTGAGAAATAATGCGTTAATTGATCGACTAAAAAAATAAGTACATTACTTTCTTGTATATTAGTATTCTCTTTAAGTTTATTAAGTGCTTGTTTTAATGCATCTAAACTACTGACTATCCCTATGTTGTTATAATTTATAATGTATGCATTGCTATTATAATGCCATAAATATTTTATAACTGTATCGGCTTTTAAAGGATTACGTGCCTCCAAATCTTTTCTTTCTGTTTCACTAAGATTTATTGTTATAGGATAAACTCCTTTTGAATCTTGAACAGGAGGCGGCTCTGTAGTTTTTGCATCTGTATCAGAAAAGGTATCTTTTGTCGCTGATGATTTCATTGATTTAACTGTTAATTTAAGCAGTGCCTAATTAAAAAGTGATGTAAAATGCTTTGCAACTATTTATTACAAATGGTTATGACAAATTATAAGTGTTAGTTGTTATTTTAATTTATATTATTTAATACAGGCGATAATTTCTAGCTAAACCTTAATTTATATATTTTGAGTCTCAATATTAGTGTCCACTAGCTTATATTTACCGCCAGTATTCTACTGGAGCCATTTTCCCAGTTTATCCAATGAGACGTTCTTCTCAGAGGCGAGGGGGGTTAATCAAGTATACTACTAAACATACAGCTTATAACCCCTAGCAAAGCGAATTTTTGTGATTTTACCGAGGTTAATGTTAAAATCTAAATCGTTTTTACAGAAAATAAATTTATGGCCACCTCTTTTACTATCAAAAGCACCCCATGCACAAACTAGGGTAATACCGCCAAATAGGTTATTTTGTTGGTAACAATGGTAATAACGTTGTAGTTTTTTGAATTTAAGTAAAATCATTAACCATGTAATCTGTTGCCATAATCAGATTTAATTATCACTTCTTCTGATGCCAAAGAAATGCAGTAGCATAATAAAGAGATTGATAAAATCCAGATATAAAGTAAGTGCGCCGTATACTGCAATATTGCCTGCTCTTGCGGTATTACCGTTCATGGCATAATAGATAGATTTAAGTTTCTGTGTATCCCAAGCGGTAAGTATGGTAAATACACCTACTCCTATGAAAGAGACAGCAAAATCCAGAGCGGCAGAGCGAAGAAAGATATTAATCAGACTGGCAAGAACTAGACCTATTAAGCCCATATAAGCAAATGAGCCTAAACTTGTTAAATCCTTTTTAGTGCTATATCCATACAGGCTCATGGCACCGAAAGTAGATGCGGTAATAAAAAATGTTTTAGCTATACTTGCGGTGGTATAAACAAGAAATATAGAGCCTAGAGATAAGCCGTTAAGAGCGGCAAATATACCAAGATGCAGCATAGCCTTCGCTTTGTCCATGTCCATTAACTTACGACTGAAGAACAAGATATAAATCAGTGGGGCGAACATCACCACGTAAGCAAGAGGGGTAGAAAACAGCATCATCGCTATTTGACTACTACTACCAACTATGTAGGCTACCAAGGCAGATATGGCAAGTGCCATGGATATATTCCGGTAAATGGAAAGCATATATGCCCTTAAGCCTTCATCGTGATAACTCGTGGATTCCCTTGCAAAGCTGTAGTTATTATATTTCATGGTGTTTTATTCCTGCTTTATTACTTATATATTAATCGGCATTTATTATAGCATAAATCCCTCTGACTTACAAATCTTTGCTAATAATCCAAATTGGAAAAAATAGGTTATTCAGCCTGAGTCCTCTAGTGAGTTAAGCTTAACTGAAAGTTATATTTTACGGAATAATCAACATCTTGGGATATATTCAAGTTAGCAACATAAAAGATTTAATACGCTGGTCTGATTATCTACACCCAAATTGGTTAGCTTAAATTTTAGGAAAAATCAAGGGCAAGCGGTTGCCGCCCTTTGGACGGCCCTTGATTTTCCATAAAACTTTAAGCTTTTGCCTCTTAAAAAAGGAATGCACAAGGTGTGCATTCATAAGGAACTAGTCCTTATTGTCAATGTTAACAATTTATTTTAAGAGGAAAAAATGCCGAATTTTTTTAAGAAACATTATATAGATGACGAACTATTCTACGAACCTAAAATCTTTAACAAAAAAGTAGCTTTATCCTGTCGTTTGTTTCCATTTACCAGACAGAAACTGCAGTTACTTGCGGTAATTGATGTAATAGATGAAAAAGAAATAAAGAAACGGCTAAAAAAATATGCCGCTATTGTTTCCGGAGTAGAAAGAGCAGGGCAGAACCTTGAGGTATTAAAAAGCCTGACAAAAAAGGAAACTATTACCCCTGAAACTTTGAAGAATTATAGTGGTTGGGGAGGACTTAAGGAGGTAATATATAACCCTGATATATACAAGGAATTAAAAAGCCATTTAAGCGATGATGAGATTGATTCTATCAAGCGTACTTTAAGTAGTGCTTATTATACACCTGAGTTACTGGTAAAATTCATGTGGACGGCATTATTGCGCATGGGTTTTAGATACGGCAACATATTAGAGCCCGCAGTAGGTACAGGCATATTTTTTGATCATATGCCGCCAATAATACGTCAGTGGAGTGATCTTGATGCAGTAGAAATTGACAGGATTACCTGCAATATTCTAGTTAATAAACACCCTGATATTTATTTAACATGTGCTGGTTTTGAAACGGTTTATTTTGGTAAGAAAAGGTATGATTTAATCATATCTAACCCGCCATATGGCAAGGAAGTAATAAATGATATGTTCAATCCTGATCTATCACATCTAATAATCCATCACTGGTTTGTAGCAAAATGTGCAAGAATATTGAAGGAGAAAGGGATAATAGCAATGGTTTTACCACAGTTTTTCCTTGATAATGTCAAAGATCATGCACGGGATATTATTCATGATGCTGGGGTGGGAATGATAGCTGCTTATAGACTTCCCGATAACCTTTTTAGTAATGCTAAAGTAACGGTTGATATAGTATTTCTGCAAAAGGCCGAAACTAATATCAAGTGGTTAAATACCGGAAAAATAACCATCGGTAATGATACAAAACCGCTTAACGAGTATTTTATTAATAACCCTGAACATATATTAGGGGAGTTACAGGTGGTTCCCATGTACAATAGAACTGGAATAACCTGTAAAGAAAAAGGCAACCTCAGAGATCACCTTTATAATGCCTGTTTAAAAATTACCAGACTAACCTAAGACTATAAAGCTTGTACCTGCTATTCCTACTAGCGGGTATAAGCTTCTTTTACAATAATTCTTTCGGATAATCAAGAAGTTTAAGCGAGTTCTGCAAATGGATTAGTATCATCTTTTAGTAACATTTGCATGTTACTAATAACCTCAGAAATTATTTTCATGTTTTCCGGGGTTAAAGGATTATATGCTATATCCCGCAAATACTGCACATCATAATTCAAATCCTTAGATGCCACAATATCCAGATATTTAAAATATAAGGGTGCAAGTGGATGTTCTGCAAAACTATTGTATGTCTTGTCGTAATCTAAATTTACCATAAAACCTCTCAAAATTAGGTGGTAATAAGTTTTAACTTCTAAAAAACTTTTTATAAATGTTTTTTAGCTCCTGAGCAGTGATGAACAATGAATCAACTAAAGACAGTCTCCGAACCCCACATTCTGCATATAACTCATGAATTTCGGACTTTTGTTGTTCTGTATAGAGGGGTTCACCATTATCGTTAAATTTAATGTTTTTTAAGCTACTAGCCGGTTTTAGGAGCTTATCAAGGTTTTGGTAATTTCCATGTACTATTTCTTTACAAATAGTAGTGGGTGATGGAGTATCTTCAAAGTCAAGGCCAAAGCCAAGAACCAAGAGGCTAATAACTGATAAACCTACAAACCAAATAAGTATTCCTGTTATAGGTTTTTTTAATATGGTCATGATATTTTTTCATAATTATTTGTTAGAATTTATGGCTTAATTCATAAACGCTTAAGCAATTGCTCGAATTTATTTACTTCATTGGACACAGCAGCTTTTTGCATCTCAATAGCAATTTTAGTGATGATCTGGCGATTTTCAGGTAAATAATGCTGCTGTGCTATTTTTTCCAGATCTTCTGCTTCTTTCAGAAAGCATCTTGATTTTAAAATTTCTATATATTGATAAAACAAAGGAGCAAGTGGGTTTTCTGAAAAATCATTATAGTTATGTTCCATAAATTACCTCTCTTTAATTATTTGTCTTTAAAAAATTCTACTAGTAAATTGCTGAGTTTTTCCTTATCAATATTCAAGTTTCCAGAAAAGACGATACCGTCTTTTTTCCATGAACCAATTACTTTTCCGGAGGGTAGGGTAATTAGCTCTTCTTTAAGGGAATCGTTAGTATTGATGATACTATTTACCAGTTTTTCAATACGTCTAGTACCTGCACCTTTTCTGATCTCTTCGGCAATTTCAATAATTGCTTTTTTATGAGCGAGGGATTTTTTTGAAAGAGCCAGGATGGTATCAGCGGCTCTTGCCGATACCCGTCCCATGTTACTAACTGCGTTCCAGATATCCTGATCTATTTTTGCGAAGGCAAGGTAGTTTTGCATTTTAGTAATTGAGCAACCAACTATTTTAGCTAGCTGAGCTTGGGTAAGTTTTCCATCCCGTTGCAGTTTTGCATATGATAACCCTTTCGAATATTCGCTTAAGGCCAGTTTTTCATTTTCCTTGATCTGGATGGTTGCAGCTTCTGCATCGGAAGTTTCAACTACTATTGCATCAATAGGAAGGTTAGCGGTTAAACAGGCCTGAAGGCGACGACTACCTGCTATAACTTCGTATTTAAATTTGCTATCGTCTTTAATAGGCCTGACGTAAATAGGATTAATCTGACCGTTATGTTTAATATCTTCGGCTAAAAGGTTAATGTCACCGAACTCAAAAGAATTACGATCGGCATATTTCCATCTGGTACAAAGGTGTGGGTCGATTTTGATAATTTCCATAACAAGTAATATCTTATCTATCCCCTTATCATACATGCAATAACCAAACAAAACAAGAAAAATATTAAAATATAATGGTAAATATAATTACTTATTGTTATTATATTACAGTGGCAAAACTATTATCCCAAATAGTTAAAAAAAGTTAAAAAACGGCTTGAGCAGGCGGAGGTAGGGAAGGGTGTGAAAATACACCGGAAAACGGAGTTCAGGCTTTGATTAGAGCAGGAAGATACGATGGAAGCAAGGAGGGGGGAGGTGCAAGAGCTTAAAGTACGTTATATCAAATAAGACGCATAACATTAACGACGGTTTCAAGGTCATATATAGGAAGATAGTAAACAATGACCGCCCTCGTTTTTTCATAAAGAGCATATATACCTGGCCTATCAAATTAATCCGAAAAGGTTTAGAGAAGGAAAGGGAAGCAGGAACAAGTCAGAGCTCAATGGTAAAGTGGAGGAGTTCAGTAAAAAATACCACACGTGTGGTATTTTAATATCTAAGTAACTAATTACTCCTGTGGATAGTTAAGTAATTGACACTAAAAAAGGGGTGTTGTTTAGCTGTGTGTTTTAACGGCAACTATTCCGGTGTGTTAAGAAAATAAGATAAAAAAAGACATAAATATTCTTTTTATTATTGACGTTTTAGAATATTATAAATATAATATAAGTATAAGGTAATTAAATAAAGGAAACAAAAAAATGAACACACAAGTATCACATGAAATAATCGATTATATCAATCAAACCATTGAAGGTACCGTTTCAGACTATTCCTCTCATGCTGATCAAACTATTGAGCAATATCTAATTGCAAGGTACGTTCCGGAAATTAGAATAGGTGATGTCGGAGCGCTAATATTAGCGGCACTCCTGAAGCATAATACCACGATAAAGCAGCTTGAACTTCAGTGTAGCTATCTCAGTGATGTCGGAGCGATAGCTCTTGCGGAAGCTATCAAGCACAGCACTACATTAAAGTTCATCAATCTTTCCGGTAATAATTTTGACGATGAAGGCATAATAGCCCTTGCCGAAGCTATTAAGCATAACACTACCCTTGAGTTAGTTGTCCTTGAGGAGACTGTGTTCAGTGAAAAAAGTTCGACGGCCATAGCGAATATCAGAAACAGGATTGTTTTGGATGAGGATGAGGAGAAAGAAGTGTATCATGATGTCCCAGAAAAGGAAAGATTTTACTATTATAAGTAAAATCTTAATCTGTTGCCATAATAAGATTTAATCATCACTTCTTCTGACGCTAACGAAATGCAGCAGCATAAAAAGAGTTTAATAGAATAATCTGAACTTAAAAACAAGAATATACAATCAGATTATTGTAACTAGTAACGATATATGTTACAATAATTACAAATACGGTGGAGTTAAAGAAGCATAATCATGATAGTTAGCTTTAAATGCAAGTATACCAAAGAATTATGGTTAAACGGTGAAGTAAAAAAGTTTCCGCCGGAAATACAGAAAACAGCACTCCGTAAGTTATGGCAGCTTGATAATGCTGAACTGTTAAAAGATTTGCAAGCCCCACCAAATAATAGGCTTGAGCCACTAAAAAACAATAGATTGGGGCAGCATAGCATCAGAATCAATAACCAGTGGCGCATCTGTTTTATATGGGAAAACAGACAGGTCAAAGAAGTAGAAATAGTTGATTATCATTAAATAAAGGAGGCAATAATGGCATGGAATATACACCCTGGTGAAATATTAAGAGAAGAGTTTATTAAACCACATGGTTTAAGCTCTAGGAAGCTTGCACAAGAACTTGGAGTACCGGCACCTAGAATTAACGATATCGTATTGGAGCGCAGAGGAATAACAGCAGATACAGCTTTAAGACTGGCCAAATTTTTTGGTACTACTCCTAAGTTCTGGATGAACCTGCAAGTATCTTATGAGCTTCGTGCTGCTGAAGATGCCCAAAAAAACACTGCTGTGAATAGTTAATCACGTAATATATCGTCATAATCAGATTTAATCATTATTTCTTCGGATACCAAAGAAATGCAGCAGCATAGTAAAGAGATTGATAAGTAAGCGCTCCGTATATTGCAATATTACCTGCTCTTGCGGTGTTACCGTTCATGGTATAGTAGATGGATTTAAGTTTCTGTGTATCGTAAGCGGTCAGTATGATAAATACACCTACTCCTATGAAAGAGACGGCAAAATCCAGAGCAGCGGAGCGAAGAAATAAATTAATCAGACTGGCAATAACCAGACCTATCAAGCCCATATAAGCAAATGAGCCTAAACTGGTTAAATCCTTGCTAATAATCAAATC
>Ga0206116_1000474_pt1 | contig 41626 bp, 37 predicted proteins | sample 3A1Ametagenome_FD_178000 | JGI IMG/M metagenome (GOLD analysis project Ga0206116, IMG submission 178000) | Enriched microbial communities from leaf-cutter ant dump, University of Wisconsin, Madison, United States - 3A1A | ecosystem: Environmental > Terrestrial > Nest > Insects nest > Nest dump...
TCACCGGTATCGATGGCGAAATTGCCGCCGCCTTCAATGACGTGGTCGAACTGAACCAGAACCTGACCGCCGAAGTCAGCCGACTCAGCGTCGCCATCGGCAAGGAAGGCCGCATCAGCCAGCGCGCCAAGCTGAGCAATGCGTCCGGCGGGTGGGAAACCTGCGTCGACAGCATCAACACGCTGGTCGGCGACATGATCCAGCCGACGACGGAAATCGCCCGTGTCATCGGCGCGGTCGCGAAGGGCGACCTGTCCAAGACCATGGCGCTGGAGATCGAGGGCCGGCCGCTGCAGGGTGAGTTCCTGCGCACCGCCCGCAACGTCAACACGATGGTGGACCAGCTCGTTACCGTCACCACCGAGCTGACGCGCGTTGCGCGCGAGGTCGGCATCGAAGGCAAGCTGGGCGGACAGGCGCAGGTAAAGGGGGTCGCCGGCAGCTGGAAGGATCTGACCGAGAATGTGAACGTGATGGCGGCCAACCTGACCGGTCAGGTTCGCAACATCGCGGAGGTGACGACTGCGGTTGCGAAGGGCGATCTGTCGAAGAAGATCACCGTCGATGTGAAGGGCGAGATCCTGGAGCTGAAATCGACCATCAACACGATGGTGGACCAGCTGAACAGCTTTGCTTCGGAAGTGACGCGCGTTGCGCGCGAGGTGGGCTCGGAAGGCAAGCTGGGCGGTCAGGCCAAGGTGGAAGGTGTCGGCGGCACCTGGAAGGATCTGACCGACAACGTGAACATGATGGCGGAAAACCTGACCGGTCAGGTTCGCAACATCGCCGAAGTCACCACCGCGGTCGCCAAGGGCGATCTATCGAAGAAGATCACCGTCGATGTGAAGGGCGAGATCCTCGAGCTGAAATCGACCATCAACACGATGGTGGACCAGCTGAACAGCTTCGCGTCGGAGGTGACGCGCGTTGCGCGCGAGGTGGGCTCGGAAGGCAAGCTGGGCGGTCAGGCCAAGGTCGAAGGCGTCGGTGGCACCTGGAAGGATTTGACCGACAGCGTGAACATGATGGCGGCCAACCTGACCGGTCAGGTGCGCAACATCGCCGATGTGACGACGGCCGTTGCGACAGGCGATTTGTCGAAAAAGATCACCGTCGATGTGAAGGGCGAGATCCTGGAGCTGAAATCGACCATCAACACGATGGTGGACCAGCTGAACAGCTTCGCGTCGGAAGTGACGCGCGTTGCGCGCGAAGTGGGCTCGGAGGGCAAGCTGGGCGGTCAGGCGCGCGTGGAAGGCGTCGGCGGTACGTGGAAAGACCTGACCGACAGCGTGAACCTGATGGCGGCGAACCTGACCGGGCAGGTGCGCAACATCGCCGACGTGACGACGGCGGTGGCCAACGGTGACTTGTCCAAAAAGATTACCGTGCCGGTGAAGGGCGAGATTCTGGAATTGAAGAACACCATCAACACGATGGTGGACCAGTTGAACAGCTTCGCCTCTGAGGTGACGCGCGTTGCGCGCGAGGTGGGCTCGGAAGGCAAGCTGGGCGGTCAGGCCCAGGTGAAAGGTGTGGGCGGCACCTGGAAGGATCTGACCGACAGCGTGAACGCGATGGCGACCAACCTGACGGGACAGGTCCGCAACATTGCGGAGGTGACGACGGCCGTCGCGAATGGCGACCTGTCGAAAAAGATCACCGTCGATGTGAAGGGCGAGATCCTTGAGCTGAAGTCCACCATCAACACGATGGTGGACCAGCTGAACAGCTTCGCTTCGGAAGTGACGCGCGTTGCGCGTGAGGTGGGCTCGGAGGGCAAGCTGGGCGGCCAAGCCCAGGTGAAGGGCGTCGGCGGCACCTGGAAGGACCTGACCGACAACGTCAACGCGATGGCGACCAACCTCACGGGGCAGGTGCGCAACATTGCGGAGGTGACGACGGCCGTCGCGAATGGCGACCTGTCGAAGAAGATCACCGTCGATGTGAAGGGCGAGATTCTGGAGCTGAAATCCACCATCAACACGATGGTGGATCAGCTGAACAGCTTCGCCTCGGAAGTCGCCCGCGTGGCGCGCGAGGTGGGCATCGAGGGCAAACTGGGCGGCCAGGCCCAGGTGAAGGGTGTTGCCGGCACCTGGAAGGATCTGACCGACAACGTGAACATGATGGCGGCGAACCTGACCGGCCAGGTCCGCAACATCGCCGAAGTCACAACCGCGGTCGCCAAGGGTGACTTGTCGAAGAAGATCACCGTCGATGTGAAAGGCGAAATCTTCGAGCTGAAATCGACCATCAACACGATGGTGGACCAGCTGAACAGCTTCGCCTCCGAGGTGACGCGCGTTGCGCGCGAGGTGGGCTCGGAAGGCAAGCTGGGTGGTCAGGCGAAGGTGGAGGGCGTCGGCGGCACCTGGAAGGATCTGACCGACAATGTGAACATGATGGCCGCCAACCTGACCGGGCAGGTGCGCGGCATCGCCAGCGTCGTCACCGCGGTCGCCGACGGCGACCTGAAGCGCAAGCTGGCGGTGGACGCCAAGGGCGAGATCGCGGCGCTGGCCAACACCATCAACGGCATGATCGACACGTTGGCGACCTTCGCCGATCAGGTCACCAACGTGGCGCGCGAGGTGGGCATCGAAGGCAAGCTGGGCGGTCAAGCCCGTGTGCCGGGTGCTGCCGGTCTGTGGAAGGACCTGACGGAGAACGTGAACCAGCTGGCCGCCAACCTGACCACCCAGGTGCGCGCCATCGCCGAGGTCGCCACCGCGGTGACCAAGGGCGACCTGACCCGCTCCATCACCGTCGAGGCTATGGGCGAGGTCGCGGCGCTGAAGGACAACATCAACGAAATGATCCGCAATCTTCGCGACACGACGCTGAAGAATGCGGAACAGGATTGGCTGAAGACCAACCTCGCCAAATTCACCCGCATGCTGCAGGGCGAACGCGATCTGGTCACCGTCTCCAACATGATCCTGTCGGAGATCGCGCCGCTGGTGAACGCCCAGCACGGCGTCTTCTATGTCGCCACCCGAGACCGCGACGAGCCGCTGCTGGAGCTGGTCGCCTCCTATGCGCTGAAGGAGCGCAAGAACCTGTCCAACCGCTTCCACCTGAAGGAAGGTCTGGTCGGGCAGTGCGCCTACGAGAAAAAGCGCATCCTGCTGACCAACGTGCCGCGCGACTATGTGGCCATCAGTTCCGGCCTTGGCGAGGCGCCGCCCTTGAACATCATCGTCCTGCCGGTGCTGTTCGAGGATGACGTGAAAGCGGTGATCGAGCTGGCGAGCTTCGGCCGCTTCAGCGAGACGCACCAGAGCTTCCTGGAGCAGCTGACGGAGAGCATCGGCATCGTGCTGAACACGATCGCCGCCAACATGCGCACCGAAGGCCTGCTGAAGCAGTCGCAGCGCCTGACCACCGAGCTGCAGAGCCAGCAGGAGGAGCTGAAGACCACCAACGAACGCCTGGAACAGCAGGCCGCCTCGCTGCGCAAGTCGGAAGAGCTGCTGAAGGCCCAGCAGGAGAAGCTGACCACCACCAACGAGGCGCTGGAGGAGAAGGCCGAGCAGCTGGAGAAGCAGAACATCGAGGTGGAACGCAAGAACCGCGAGGTCGTGTTCGCCAAGGCAGCGCTGGAGGAGAAGGCCGAACAGCTTGCCCTGACCTCCAAATACAAGTCGCAGTTCCTGGCCAACATGAGCCACGAGCTGCGCACGCCTCTGAACAGCCTGCTGATCCTGTCCAAGCTGCTGGCCGACAACCCCGACACCAACCTGTCGGACCGTCAGGTGGAGTTCGCCCGCACAATCCACTCCGCCGGCTCCGACCTGCTGGGTCTCATCAACGACATCCTCGATCTGTCGAAGATCGAATCCGGCACCGTGACGCTGGAGATCGGCGAGGTCGTGCTGGGCGACCTGCGCAACCATGTGGAGCGCACCTTCTCGCAGCTGGCGCAGGAGAAGAAGCTGGACTTCACCATCGAGATGGACGAGGCGCTCCCCGCCAGCATCCAGACCGACGAGAAGCGGCTGGCCCAGGTGCTGAACAACCTGCTGTCCAACGCCTTCAAGTTCACCGAGAGCGGCGGCATCACCTTCCGCGTCGCCCAGGCGACGGAAGGCTGGAGTGCGGCCCATCCGACGCTGGACGCCGCGTCCTCGGTGCTGGCCTTTACCGTCATCGACACCGGCATCGGCATCCCCGAGGACAAGCAGCGTATCATTTTCGAAGCGTTCCAGCAGGCCGACGGCACCACCAGCCGCAAATATGGCGGCACCGGTCTCGGCCTGTCGATCAGCCGCGAGATCGCCCGCCTGCTGGGCGGCGAAATCCGTGTCGCCAGCACGCCCGGCAGGGGCAGTGCCTTCACGCTGTTCGTCCCGCGCAGCTACGACATCGTTGCCGAACCCGCCGCGCAGCTCGGCACGCCCGTCATCGCCGCCGCCAGCGCCGCCATGCCGCCCACCGTGCTGTTGCCCAAGCGGACCGAGACGGCAACCCGCCCGGTGGTGGCCTCCGGCCCGCAGGAGGGGCTGGCGCTCCTGGACATGCAGCAGCCAGCCGGCGACGACCGCGAGCGCCTGCGCCCCGGTGAGCCGGTGGTGCTGATCGTGGAGGACGACAACACCTTCGCCTCCATCCTGATCGATCTGGCGCGGGAGAAGGGCTTCCGCACCATTCTGTCCAGCGGCGGATCTGCGGCGTTGCCGCTGGCGCGCAAATACCGGCCTGATGCCGTTCTGCTCGACATCGGGCTGCCGGACATGGATGGCTGGGCGCTGCTCGACCTGCTGAAACGCGACCCGCAGACCCGGCACATCCCGGTCCATGTCATCTCCGCCAAGGACGAGCGGCGGCGCGGCCTGGCGATGGGGGCCTTCGACTATTCGGAAAAGCCGGTGGAACGCGAGGCGATCTTCGACGCCCTGAACCGGGTCAAGAGCTTCCGGGAGCGCGACCATCGCAGGCTTCTGGTGGTGGAGAAGGACAGCCCGCAGCCGGGCGGCGTCGCCGCCCTGATCGGCAACGGTGACGTGGAGACGCACACCGTCACCTCGATCGAGGCGGCGATGGCGGCTCTGAGCGCCGATCATTTCGACTGCATGGTGCTGGATCTGTCGAGCCCGACCCTGCCCGGTCCGGTGACGGTGGATTTCGAGCTGATCGAATGGCTGCGCACCCGCGACACGCTCGCCTGGATGCCGGTGGTGATCTATGTCGCCGCCGACATCGCGGCGGAGGACGAGGCGCGGCTGCGCCGGCTGGCCGAAACCGTGGTGCTGAAGAGCGCCCGCTCGCCGGCCGGGCTGCTGGACGAAACCGCGCTGTTCCTGCACCGCGCCGTCGACCGGCTGCCCGACGAGAAGCGGCGCAGCATCCTGGACCTGCGCCAGCATGACCCGTCGCTGGCCGGCAAGCGGGTGCTGGTGATCGACGACGACATCCGCAACATCTTCTCGCTGGCCAGCGTAATGGAGGCACACAAGATCGAGGTTCTGCATGCCGAAAGCGGGCGCGAAGGCATCGAGCGGTTGCGTGCCGACCCCGGTGTTGACGTGGTGCTGGTCGACATCATGATGCCGGAGATGGACGGCTATGAAACCATGCGCACGATCCGCAGCATCGACGAGTTCCGGGCGCTGCCGATGATCGCGGTCACCGCCAAGGCGATGAAGGGCGACCGCGACAAGTGCATCGAAGCCGGTGCGACCGACTACATCGCCAAGCCGGTGGACATCGACCATCTGCTGTCGCTGCTGCGGATCTGGACCGCAAAGAACAATCGGCAGCAACAGCGCGGTGGGGTGCAGGCATGACCCGGCGCAAGCTGCAGCCTGTTCGCGCGGTGCGGCGCGCGCCGTTCGTCCCGCCGACACCTTGTCCGGTGCCGGCGGTCCGCCGGTCGCGCCTGCTCGGCACCGCCAGTGCCCAGCCGACCGGCGGGGGTGTCGTCGGTCAGCCGATTCCGCCGGCAGCTGCCGCTGTGGAATCGGCGCTGGCTGCTCCTGCGGCCGTTCCTCCTGCCACTGTGACGCCACCGTCGGCCGCCGTACCTGCGGGATGCGAAAGCGGAACCATGACCACCGACTCACACCCGCAGCCCGACAAGGCGGACGTCGCGATCCTGATCGTCGACGACGACCCACGGAACCTGTTCGCCGTGCGGGAGACGCTGGAGGATCTGGGCGCGCAACTGGTGCTCGCCCGGTCGGGGGAGGAGGCGCTGAAGCATCTGCTGCGCCAGGACTTCGCCCTGATCCTGCTGGACGTGCACATGCCGGGGATGGACGGCTACGAGACGGCTGGGCTGATCCGCCTGCGCGAGAAGTCGCGCCACATCCCGATCATCTTCCTGACCGCCATCAACAAGGACGAGACGCACATCTTCCGCGGCTATGCCACCGGCGCCGTGGACTACATGTTCAAGCCGGTCGACCCGCAGATCCTGAAATGCAAGGTGTCGGTCTTCGTCGACCTCTACCGCAAGACGGAGGAGGTAAAGCGCGAAGTCGAGGCCAAGCAGCGCCTGCTGGACGAGAATGAGCGGGTGCGGCGCGAGATGCGGCAGGCCGAGCAGGCGCTGCGCCGGTCGGAGGAGCGGCAGGCCCTGATCCTGGGCCAGCTTCCCATCGTGCTCTACACCGCCGACCTGACGCCGGGCATTCCGTTCCGCTACCTGTCCGATACGACTGAGACGGTGCTGGGCTGCCCTGCCGCCCGCTTCGTCGAGGATCCGAATTTCTGGGAATCCGGTCTGCATCCGGACGACCGCGGCCGCGTTCTGCGCCAGCTGGCGTCGATCCACGATGCCGGGCTGACCACGGTGGAATATCGCTGGCGCGGGCCGGACGGCGGGGAGCGCCATCTGCTGGACCAGGCGGTGGTCGTGCGCGACGAGGACGGCCGGCCGGCCGAACTGTTCGGCACCATTATGGACGTGACCGAGACGCGCCAGGCCCAGCAGCAGCTCGCCCATGCGCAGAAGATGGAGATGGTCGGCCAGCTGACCGGCGGCATCGCCCACGATTTCAACAACATGCTGATGGTGGTGATCGGCAGCCTGGAGCGGCTGGTCCCCGGCCTTGCCGACGATCCCAAGGCGGCGCGGCGGGCGGAGATGGCGCTGCAGGCGGCGCTGCGCTGTTCCGACATGACGCGGCGGCTGCTGACATTCGCCCGGCGCCAGCAGCTTCACCCGGAACCGGTGGATCTCGGCGACCTCGTTGCCGGCATGGGCGAGCTGATGGAGCGCACGCTGGGCGGCGGTGTCGCCATCGCCATCGAAACGCCGCCGGCCGATGCCGGCCCACTGTGGATCGCCTCGGTCGACCGTTCCCAGGCGGAATCGGCCCTGCTGAACCTTGTCATCAACGCCCGCGATGCCATGCCCGGCGGCGGCACGCTGCGGATCAGCACGGCCAACACCCGATTTGCGGAGCCGCAGACCGGAAACGGCATGTCGGTGCCGGCCGGCGATTATATTCTGCTGTCGGTTGCGGACAGCGGATGCGGCATGCCGCCAGAGGTGCTGGAGCGTGCCTTCGAGCCCTTCTTCACCACCAAGGAGACGGGGAAGGGCACCGGTCTCGGCCTTGCCATGATCCATGGCTTCGTCAAGCAGTCGGGCGGGTTGATCGCCATCGACAGCGAACCCGGCAGCGGCACCATTTTCCGTCTCTATCTGCCGCGCGCGGCGATGGACACCGCCCATGGCATCTCGACCGACGAGGATAACGGCCATGAAGCCTTCGCGGGTCGTGGCGAGACCGTCCTGGTGGTCGATGACGACGCCGACGTGCGGTCGGTCGCGGCGCAGGCGGTTGCGGATCTGGGTTACCGCGTGCTGGAGGCCGATGGCGCCGAGGCGGCGCTGACCCTGCTGGACCGGCAGCCGGTCGACCTTCTGTTTACCGACATCGTCATGCCCGGCGGTCTGAACGGGCGCGAACTGGCGTTGGAGGGGTTGCGTCGCCACCCCTCTTTGCGCGTCCTGTTCGCCTCGGGCTATGCAAATGGAACCTCTGCGCCGGAGCCGGAGGCCGGCGCGTCCACCGACGCCGGCGGTACTGCCGATCCCGGCGCCGTTCTGGGGGCTGTGCTCAGCCGGGCGGAAACGCTGTCGAAGCCGTACCGTGACGGCGATCTGGCCCGTGCCTTGCGGCGCGCGCTGGATCTGCAGGCCCCTCTCGCCCCGGCGGAGGCCGTCCGGGGGTGATGAGGGGAATCGAGGGCGGCGTTGCCCCACGCCGCCGGTTGTGCATATCAGGTCAGGTTCTGGTTCATGGTTTTGTCCGATGATGCGCTCACCCTGTTGCGAGGTTCGATCCGGTCTGTCTGGGCGTTGGAGCTTCTTCTTCTTCTGCGGCGGACTCCCGACCGGGACTGGTCGAATGGCGATCTGGTCAGCGAACTGCGTGGCAGCGACGTGGTGGTGCAGGAGGCGCTGGCCGGGTTCCTCGGTGCCGGCCTGCTGGTGGCACAGACCGACGGCAGCCACCGCTACCGCCCGGCTTCCCCGCTGCTCGACCGGTGGGTGGAGGAAATCGAGCAGGCCTACGCAACCCGTCCGTCCGCCATCATCCGGGAGATCTTCGCGGCTCCCGGCAACAAGGTGCAGATCTTTGCCGATTCTTTCCGCTTCCGTCTCAACGATTGATCTCAGTGAATGAAATGACCGCGGCCTTCATAGCCAGGAATGTGTGCCGCCCTCTGCGGGTGGAGAGCGGGGTGGGAGAGACGACATGGATGTCGTGAAGTCGGCGGTTTATCTGCTGTGCTTTGCCGCCAGCCTGCTGTGCATGGTCCTGCTGCTGCGCAGCTGGCTGCGTTCCCGCAGCCGGCTTCTGTTGTGGAGCACGCTGTGCTTCGTCGGGCTGGCGGTGAACAATCTGCTGCTGTTCATCGATGTCGTCGTTCTGCCGACGCAGGTCGACCTGCTGCCGCTGCGCCAGTTCTCCGCCATGGCCGGTGTGGGCGTGCTGCTGTACGGCTTCATCTGGGATGCCGAGTGATGCTGCCCACCACCTACAGCTTCTTCACCGGCGTTCTTGCGGCGCTTTATGCGGTGGCCGGGTTGTTCTTCCTCGGTTTCTGGAAACGGACGAGGGACGCGCTGTTCGTCAGCTTCGCGCTTGCCTTTCTGCTGCTGGCGCTGAACCAGATCGTGCTGGCGCTCGGCGGGCTGGAACGCGAAGAGCAGAGCTGGGTCTATGTGCTGCGCCTGCTGGCCTTCCTGCTGATCATCGGCGCCATCGTCCGCAAGAACCTGGAGGGACGGCGGCGCTGAACCGCATCCGGACGGCCGCTTTTTATTTGCGGCCGTCGCCGAAGCGGCGGCAGTCCCATTCGTCGGTCCCGGCTTCGGCCCGCCCGCCATTGGAGGTGCGGTAGCGCGAATCGTCGCATTGGCCGTTGCCGGCATAGCGGCTGTAGCCGCCACGGCCCCGGCCTTCATAGCCGTTTCCATAACTGTTGCCGTAATAGCCGCTGTTGTCATAGCCGCCGCGATGGCGCTGATGCCGGCCGCGGTTGTGGTCGCCATCGTCGTCGTCACCGCCGGCGGTGGCGGCCAGCACGCCCAACCCAACCACCGCGGCACCGATCAGCAAGGCACCGGCCATGTCGTCGTTGCCGTTGCCGGCACAGCCCGGCAATGCCAGCGAGCCTGCCAGGCAAACGGCCATCAGGGTTCTGCCGCCGAAGAAGCCGCGCCTTGCCGCTGCTGGTGTGGTCGTTGCCATCGTCGCCTCCCGGAACAGGGTTTCATTTACGCATGAACACATGAGCGGAGTTTTTCATCCGCTACCATTATAATTTCTTTTTAGAAATATTTGCGTGGCCCCGGCTCCGCTTGGCTGCTGCATACGGGAGGCTTACGGCGGGGCTTGGCCCGGCTGGGCGGAAGCCCTATGGTCGGCCAGCTGTCGCCAATATCGGGAGTGCGTCGATGTTCACCGCCAGGATCCTGCTGCTCGGTTCCGGGGAGCTGGGCAAGGAATTCGTCATTGCCGCCAAGCGGCTGGGCTGCGAGGTCATCGCCTGCGACAGCTACGCCAACGCGCCGGCGATGCAGGTCGCCGATCGGGCGGAGGTGTTCTCCATGCTGGACGCCGATGCCCTGCGCGCCGCCATCGCCAAGCATCGTCCGGACTACATCGTGCCGGAGGTGGAGGCGATCCGCACCGAGGTGCTGCACGAATTCGAGGATGCCGGCACGACGGTCGTGCCGTCGGCCCGAGCTGCGACGATGACGATGAACCGCGACCGCATCCGCGAGGTGGCGGCGACGGAACTCGGCCTGCGCACGTCGCGCTACCGCTATGCCGAGAGCCTGGAGGAAGTGCGCGCCGGGGCGGAACACACCGGATTCCCCTGCGTCGTCAAGCCGGTGATGTCGTCCTCCGGCAAGGGGCAGAGCACGGTGCAGGATGCCGCCGGGCTGGAGGCCGCCTGGGATTATGCGGTGGCGAACATGCGCGGCGACCGCCGCAAGGTGATCGTCGAGGAATTCGTCCCCTTCGAATACGAGATCACGCTGCTGACCGTCCGCACCCGCGACGGCATCCTCTATTGCGAGCCGATCGGCCACAGGCAGGAGCGTGGGGACTATCAGGAATCCTGGCAGCCGGTCGCCATGCCGCAGGCGATGCTGGACGATGCCAAGGCGATGGCGGCGCGCGTCGTCGACAATCTCGGCGGCTACGGCATCTTCGGCGTCGAGTTCTTCGTCACCGCCGATGAGGTGGTCTTCTCTGAACTGTCGCCGCGTCCGCACGACACCGGCATGGTCACGCTGCTGTCGCAGAACCTGTCGGAATTCGAACTGCACGCCCGCGCCATCCTGGGCCTGCCGATCCCGAACATTCTGTGCCGTGCCCCGTCGGCCTCCGCCGTCATCCTGGCCGACCGCGAGGCGGAGAGTTTCCGTATCGAGGGTCTGGCGGACGCGCTGCGCCTGGGCTCCACCGAGCAGGAGGTCGACGTCCGCCTGTTCGGCAAGCCGACCACCCGCAAGAACCGTCGCATGGGCGTGGCGCTGGCCAGCGGGACGGACACCGACGATGCGCGGGCGCGGGCCAAGCAGGCGGCGGACAGGGTGACGATCCGGTATTCCTGAGGTCAACCGGGCTGGGACGGTGCCGTCTACCGTCCCAGCAACCTGTCTACCCGTCGCAACGCCGGGAACATCGCCGCCCACAGCCCGGCGAGCCCGACCGCGCCGACGCCGCCCAGCACCACCGCCGGAACCGCACCAACCAGCGCCGCGACGCTGCCGGATTCGAACTCGCCCAACTGGTTGGACGCGCCGATGAACAGGGAGGTGACGGCGCCGACCCGGCCGCGCATCTCGTCGGGGGTGGACAGCTGGACCAGCGTCTGGCGGACGAACATGCTGACCTGGTCGGTGGCGCCGACCGCCAGCAGGGCGATGAAGGACAGCACCGGATCGGCAGACAGGCCGAAGGCTATGGTCGCGACGCCGAACCCGGCCACCGCGATCAGCATCCAGCGCCCGGCGTGGCGCTTCACGCCCCAGCGGGTGATGACCATCGCCATGGCAAGCGCTCCCAATGCCGGGGCGGAGCGCAGCAGGCCGAGCCCCCACGGCCCGACATGCAGCACATCGCGCGCATAGATCGGCAGCAGCGCCGTCGCCCCGCCCAGCAGCACCGCGAACAGGTCGAGCGAGATGGCGCCCAGAATTTCCGGCCGGCTGCGGATGAAGGCGGCGCCGGCCAGCATGCTGGTCAGGCTCATGGCCCGCTTGGTCATGGTGACGGGGCGCGGCCGGCAGGCGGCGATCAGCAGGACCGACAGCGCCAGCATCGCTGTGCTGACGCCATAGACCGCCGCCGGACCGGCGATGTAGAGCAGGCCGCCCAGCGCCGGACCGGAGATCTGCGCCACCTGCACGCCCGATGACTGCCAGGCGACGGCGTTCGGCAAATCCTCCACCGGGACGGTCGCGGACAGGATCGCCTGGTTGGCGGGACCCTCGAAGGATTTGGCGAGGCCGATCAGCGCCACCACGGCAAAGATGGCGTGGGGCGACAGGGCGCCCGCCATGGTCAGCAGGAACAGGGCGGCGACCGCGATCATCTCGATCGACAGGGCGCCGAACAGGACCGTCTTGCGGTCGTTGTTGTCCACCACATGGCCGGCCACCAGAACCAGCGCCAGCGAGGGCAGGAACTGGAACAGCCCCACCAGCCCGAGGTCGAGCGGGTCGCCGGTCATGGCGTAGACCTGCCAGCCGACCGCCACCACCTGCATCTGGATCGCCAGCATCGAACAGACCCGCGCGCTCCAGAACAGGGCGAAGGCACGGTGACGGAAGGCCGACCGGAAACTATCCCCGGCCGCAGGGGCGCTGGTCATTCAAACGGGCTCCAGAAGTGTGGCGAGCCCCAGCCCGCCGCCGATGCCGAGCGTGGCGAGGCCCCGGCGGGGCGCACGGCCCGCAGCCGGGAACAGCATTTCGGTGAACAGACGCGTCACCAGGATCGCCCCGGATGCGCCATAGGGATGGCCGAGCGCCAGGGCTCCCCCGCCGACCGACACGCGCGACGGATCGATGCCAAGCGCGTCGAGGCTGGCAAGCACCTGGGCGGCGAAGGCCTCGTTGAACTCGACGAGGTCGATGTCGGTCGCAGTCAGCCCGGGGTTCCGTGCCAGGAGCTTACCCACCGCCGGTATCGGCCCGGTGCCGAGAAGCTTTGGATCGACGCCCGCCGCGGCGCTGTCGACCACCGCCAGCCCATGGGTGAGGCCGAGCCCACGGAACTTTCGCTCCGACACCACAGCCACCACGGCGGCACCGTCATTCACCGGGCAGGCGTTGCCCGCCGTGACGGTGCCGTCGGGCCGGAGGATGGGCCGCAGGGTCGCCAGTTTTTCGAGACTGGTATCAGCGCGCGGACATTCGTCGAAAGCGACGATGCGTCCATCGCGAAGCCGCAGGGGAACGATCTCGCGGTCGAACCGCCCGGTGGATTGGGCGGCCACGGCCTTGCGGTGGCTGTCCAGCGCGTAACTGTCCTGGCGGGCGCGGTCGATGCCGTGGACCATGGCGACAGTCTCCGCCGCCTCTATCATCGACGGGTCGCCGACCTCCTCGGGGGCGAAGCGGGCGCGGTCGTAGAAGGTCGGGCTTCGATAGAGGCTGGACGGCTTGGCGACACGCCACGGGGCGGTGCTGGTGCTCTCCACCCCGCCGGCCAGGACGACATCGCAGGCCCCGGACTGTACCAGCCGGGCGGCGAGATTGATCGCTTCCAGCCCCGATCCGCACTGCCGGTCCACCGTGACGCCGGGCACCGACACAGGTAGGCCGGCCGCCAATGCCGACAGCCGCGCGACATTGCCGCCGGGACCGACCGCATTGCCCAACAGAACCTCATCCACCTCCGCGGGGTCCAGGGTAGCGTCGGCCAGCACCGCGCGGATGACCGGAGCGGCAAGGTCCTCTACGGGAAGCTCACGCAAATTGCCGCCGATCCGTCCGACAGGGGTTCGCCGTGCGGCGACGATTATGGGGCGGCTGATCATTCCAACACTTCCAGCCCGCCCGCCGTCGCCCGCTCACGCACATCGGCGCGGGCGATCTTGCCGCTGCCGGTCAGGGGCATGTCGGACGCGGCGAAGACCCTCCGCGGCGCCTTGTAGCCCTCCAGCCGGTCCTGGCACCAGCCACGCAGATCGGCGAGCGAGGCGCGGGCGGAACCGCGCCACCACACAACGGCGGACAGGGCGTCCCCCCAATAAGGATCGGGCAGGCCGAACACCACCGCCTCAGCCACCGCGGGATGGGCGCGCAGGGTCGCTTCGACTTCTGCCGGATAGACGTTCAGGCCGCCGGTGATGACCATGTCGCCGGCACGCCCGACCAGCCGCAGCCAGCCTTCGCCGTCGATCCAGCCGTAATCGCCGACCGTGCCCCAGCCGTCCCGCTCGCGGTAGCCGGCGCCGTCGGTGACGCCGAGATAGCCGTCGCTCAGCATGCCGCTGCGCACCCAGACGGTGCCCGGTAGCCCGCGCCCTACAGGATGGCCGTCTTCGCCGCGCAGGCTCAATTCCACCCCATGGAAAGGGCGGCCGACGCTGTCGGCGGGGGCGCCTTCGCGTGACGAGCGCAGGCTGACGAAGCTCAGCTCGGACGCACCGTAATATTCCAGCACGGCGGCATCGGGGCAGAGGGCGGCGAGGCGGTCATGAACCGCGGGTGCCAGCTTGGCGCCGGAGCAGACCACCCGGCGAAGGGCGGGGAAGCGTTGGCTATCACGCTCGGCAGCGTCGAGAATGCCGACCAGCATCGTCGGCACCAGCACCAGCGTGGTGACGCCGCACTCCGCCAACTGCGCCGCCGCGTCGGCTCCATAGAATTTCGGCTGCACCCGCACCGTGGCACCGGCCGACAGCCCCTCCACCGCGCCATAAAGGCCCAGGCCATGGACCAGCGGCCCCGGCACGAGAATGACGTCCTCGGTGCCGATGCCGAATTCCACCCGGCTTGCCTCCAACGTCGCCAGCCAGGAGCCCTGGTTGCGGATGAAGGCCTTGGGCCGGCCGGTGGTGCCGGAGGTGAAGCCGACCAGGAACGGCGTCTTCGGATCGGCGGCGGGGATGGTCCAGCCTGCCGGCTGCGCGGCGATCCAGGTGGCGGCGGTCTCGGCCGTCAGATGCAGATCGGGGCGGAAGATCTCGATGGCGGCGGCGGTCTGCGCGGCGCTCCATTTCGGGTCGAGCAGGCCGACGATGCCGCCGGCAGCGACGATGCCGAAGAACAGCGCCAGCAGTTCCGGCCGGTTGCCCAGGCTGAGCGCCACGCGCGGAGGCGCTTCATCCCGATGCAGCGCGGCCACACCGGCGCCGGCCCTCCGCACCTGCTCCAGCAGCGCACCATAGGACAGCGTCTCGTTGCCAAGGATCAGCGCCGGATGGTCAGGCGTCCGTTCCGCGGACAGCACAAAGGGGCGGACGAGACTGTCCGCGCCCAAATAACCGCCGGTCAGCAATGGCTGCCCCGGAATCATTCTCTCAGGCATGGATCGGCAGGATGCCGGCACGGCGGACGCCCGAGGCGGCGACGGCGGCGATGCCGGCCTTGATCAGGTCGCCCGGCACGAAGGCCAGCGAGCCGAAGACCGCCTTGTCGATCGGCAGGCCGGCGACCAGCCACAGCCAGGGAATGCCGCCGGCATAGACGACCAGGATGCCGCCGAGCACGCTGACTGCGAACAGGCGGATCGGGTTGGCGGTGGTGGCGAAACGCTCGGCCAGCCAGCCGGTGACGAAGGCGCCGACCGGCCAGGACAGCACGAAGCCGCCTGTCGGCCCCATCAGGACGCCGATGCCTCCGCGACCGCCGGCCAGCAGCGGCAGGCCGGCCGCGACCAGCAGAACGAACAGCAGTGCTGCGATACCGCCCCGCTTGGCGCCCAGGATGGTGCCGGCCAACATGACGCCCAGCGTCTGCGCTGTAATCGGCACCGGCAGGAAGCCGAGCGGGATCGGCGGCGCCATGCCGAGCCCGCCCAGCAGGGCGGCGAACAGGGCGCAGAGGACGAGGTCGCGGGTAGACAACATGGCGGACGCTTCCTTCGGCTGGTGACGTTATCGTTGAGTGCTGTTTTTTGTTCTGCTGTCGTACGTCCCGGTATCCACCGGGTCATAGCCTCGTGCTTCCAGTGCGGCGGTCAGATCATCGGCCATGGTGAGGATCTTGACCAGCAGCGGAACGAACAGGGCGGCTATGTTGCGCTCCACGCCGCGGGCGCGCTGGGCCATCCTCACTTCGCGCACCTGTTCGCCCAGCAGCGGGATGAAGCGGATGGTCAGGGCCAGCATCAGCGCCATCTTCGCCGGGTTGACCCCGACCGGCCGCAGCAGGCCGAACAGCCGCTCGAACAGATCGACCATGTCCATCACGCGGGTGGTCAGCGTGACCAGGGTCGCCAGCAGGATCAGGGCGGCGAAGCGGGCGACGGCGACCGCCGTCTCCTCCCACCCGCCGCCGGCCAGCAGCGCCTGGAAGCCGAACAGCAGGGTCAGCATCAGCACCGGCGCCCGCAACTCCGCCAGCACCCGCCGGGCCGGCAGCCTTGCCGTCGCAAGCACCGCAGCGCCGATCAGTCCGCCGGCGAGCGCCCCCCAGCCACCGGGCAGGGCCAGTACCAGGATGGTCACCAGCAGCAGGCCGCCCAGCTTCGCCCCTGCCGGCAGGCGGTGAACGACCGACTCCCGATGCAGGTAGAGGCCCAGCATCAGCCGAGCCGCTCGATGTAAGCCGGCACGGTTTCCGCCGGCGGGCCGTCGGCGACGATGCGTCCATCCTCCAGCACCAGCGCCCGGTCGAAATCCTTCACCATGTCAAGGTCATGGGTAACGACGATCACCGTCTGCGGCAGGCCGCGCAGCAGGTCTACCACCTTGCGGCGGTTGCGCAGGTCGAGCAGCGTGGTCGGCTCGTCGAAGATCACGTAGGCCGGTTCCAGAACCAGCACCCCGGCGATGGCGAGCAGCTGTTTCTCGCCGCCGCTCATCTGGTGGGCCGGCTGGTGCCGGTAGCGGTCGAGGTTATAGCGTTCCAGCGCCCCGGCGACGCGACGGGCGATCTCGTCCTTCGGCAGCTTGCGCGCCTTCAGCCCGAAGGCGAGGTCCTCTTCAACCGTCGGGTAGACGATCTGGGTGTCGGGATTCTGGAAGACGAAACCGACCCGCTGGCGCACGGCACGGCCGTCGCTGCGGGTATCCAGACCATCGACCGTGACGGTGCCGGAGGCCGGCACGATCAGCCCGTTCAGCAGGCGGGCCAGCGTGCTCTTGCCCGAGCCGTTGCCGCCGAGAATGGCGATGCGCCGCTCGGCCAGCCGCAGCGACAGGTCGTGCAGCACGGATCGGTCGCCATAGGCGTGGGTGACGGACCGGAGTTCGATCATCGACGGAGCCAGGGCTTTCGCGTTGCAGTTCTGTTGCGCGTGCGAAAGGTTCTTAGCCGGTTTGCGGACGAGGTGCCAGGGGGAAGCAGGCCCGATCAGCCGGGCGGGATGCGGGCGCCCGCGTGTGGCGGTGCTTCAACGGTGGCCCGCGCGCTCGACGACCCAGAGCCGGTCGCCCAGAGTGACGGCGGGCATGGCGTCGAAACCACCCAGTTCCGCCACGACCCGGAAGCCATGGCCAATCAGCAGCGCCCGCATCTCATCGGGTAAGCACCAACGCAATTCCAGAGACTCGTCCCGGCTTTTGAGGATTTTGCCCTCCTTGTCCAGGATCTCGTAGCTGACGGTGAATTCGGCGATCCGACTATCATGATCGACCCTGTTGCTTTTGAACGTTCGCGCGACGTTGAAAGGAGAGCCTTCCACGTTGACGATCATCTTGCGGTTCTGGATCGCCGGCCGCAGACGGTGGTCGTCGTTGAAGGCGCCCCAGCTGTCGATGATTGCCCGGCCGCCGCCGGAAAGGTGCCGATGCAGCTTGGCGAGGAAACGGCTTCTGGAATTGTCGCTCAGAAGAAAATTGAAGATCCGGTAGGAAGCGATCACGAGGTCAAAGGGACGGCCGAGTTCGAATTCGCGGATATCCGCCTGGACGAAGGACACGCGGGTCTTCACGGCCTCGTCGGCGGCGTCCAGCTTGCGGCGGGCAACGGCCAGCATGTCGTCGGAAATATCGATGCCGACCACCTCGTGGCCGGCTTCGGCAAGTGCGAACGTCAGCCGTCCGGTTCCAGCACCGAGATCCAGGATTGGCGTTTCGGTCCCGATCGCGAGCGTCCGATAGAATGTCGCTTCACTGTCCGGGCACAGGGGCCCGTCGATCAGGTCGTAGAGCGCGGCACTGAAGCTGCCCTGCCCGTAATATGGCTCCGTCATTCAATCTGCTGCCGTTCGGGCCGGAGAGAGCTTTCCCATTGAAGCCTTCGGCCCGGCAGTTATCCATATTCCGCGATGATCGGGCAAGATCGCCATCTTCTTACGAAGTCACGCCATCCTTTCCGTTTCCCGCCGGACTGTCCAACGAGCGGAGATCAAGCCGTCAGAAGCTGTTGCGCTCGTGATAGGTCTGAAGAAACTGCTGCACCCGCGGTTCGGTGGCTTCGTGGAAGACTTCGCGCGGGGTGCCGAATGCGGCGATGCGGCCGCGGTCGAGGAAGGCCACCTTGTCGGCGACGTTGGCGGCGAAGCCCATCTCGTGGGTGACCACCACCATGGTCATGCCGTCGGCCGCCAGATCGCGCATGACCTGCAGCACCTCGCCCACCAGTTCGGGGTCGAGCGCCGAGGTCGGCTCGTCGAACAGCATCAGGTGGGGTTCCATCGCGATGACGCGGGCGATGGCGACGCGCTGCTGCTGGCCGCCGGACAGGCGGGCGGGATAGCTGTCGGCCTTGGCGGCCAGCCCCACCCGGTCCAGCATCCGGCGGGCATGGGATGCTGCAGCGGCCTTGTCCATGCCGCGGACCTGCACGAGGGCCTCCGCCACATTCTCCAGCGCGGTCATGTGGGGCCACAGGTTGAACTGCTGGAACACCATGCCGACGTTGCGGCGCAGATCGCGCAGGTCGCGGTTGGACAGGCGTCGGCGCGGCGTGTCCTCGCTGTAGCCGACCAGCTTGCCTTCGATGCGGATCTCGCCGCGATCGTAGACCTCCAGGAAGTTGATGCAGCGCAGGAGCGTGCTCTTGCCCGATCCGCTGGGACCGATCAGGCAGACGACCTCCGACTTGTTGACGGTCAGGTCGATGTCGCGCAGCACCTCGTTGGTGCCGAAGCTCTTGCCGACCCCGCGGATCGAGACCATCGGCACGGTGTCGCCCTGGACTGCATCGCCCTTGACTGCGGTGCGCGACGGGGTGGTGGTTTGGGAAACGGCGGTCATCACGCCCTCGCGGTTGCGGTCTCGGACGACGACCCCTGCGGGGAGGCATGGGTCAGGAAACGGGTGACGCGCGCCTCCAGCCGGCGGCCCAGGCGCGACACCACCTCCACCAGCAGCCAGTAGAACAGCGCCATCCCCAGGATGGTCTCGAAGGTGGCGAAGGTCTCCGCCGCCATCGTCTGCATTTCGTACATCAGTTCCGGCACGGTGATGATCGACAGCACCACCGTTTCCTTGGTCAGGATCGCCATCATGTTGACGATGGCCGGGATGGTCGACACCAGCATCGCCGGCACGATAACCCGGCGCAGGATGGAGCCGTAGGACATGCCGAGGCTGAGCGCCGCCTCCACCTGCCCCTTCGGCACCGCCTGATAGCCGGCGCGGAAGATCTCGGCGAAGTAGGCGCTGCCGTAGATGCCGAGCCCGAGGATGCCGGCGGTCGTCGCCTCCAGCCGCAGGCCGATGGACGGACCGCCGCTGTAGAGCAGGAACAGCTGGATCAGGAAGGGCGTGCCGCGGATCACCTCGATGTAGGCTCGGATGATCCAGCGCAGCGGCTTCACCGGCACCTGCCGCAGCAGCATGAGCACGAAGCCCAGCGCCATGCCGATGAGGCAGCCGGCGCCCCAGCACAGGATGGTGATGCCGAAGCCGCGCAGCAGCGCCGGGCCGTACTGGACGAGAAGGGAGAGGTCCAACATCGGGTCAGGCCTGTTGCAGGCGGCGTTCGACCAGCGTGCCGAACAGGGCCAGCGCGCCGTTGATCGCCAGATAGATGAGGCCGGCCGCCAGATAAATCTCCAGCGGGCGGTAGTTGCTGGCTGAAATGGTCTGGCTGGTCCGCGTCAGCTCCGCCACCCCGACGACGGAGATCAGCGAGGATGCCTTCAGCAGCAGGATCAGTTCGTTGACCAGTGCCGGGACCGAGATGCGGAAAGCCTGCGGCAGCAGGATGCGAGTCCAGATCGACGATCCGGGGAAGCCCAGCGCCAGAGCCGCTTCCGACTGGCCGTGCGGGACGGCGTTCAGCGCGCCGCGGTAGATCTCCGACACATAAGCGCCGGACGCGAGGCCGAGTGCCGCGATGGAGGCGGCCAGCGGCGGCACGTCGATGCCGATCAGCGGCAGCATGTAGTAGATCAGCAGAAGCTGGATCAGCAGCGGCACGCCGCGGAAGAAGCTGACATAGACGCCGCCGGCCATGTCGGCCGCCCGGCCGCCGGACTGGCGCGCCACACAGACGGCAACGCCGATCACCTGCCCCAGCAGCACGCCGAGCACAGAGACCCAGATGGTCGTGACGGCCGCTCCCAGCAGATAGGGAAAGGCGTCGATGATGACGCTGAACTTCATCGTGTGGGCCTTCGTCGGCGGTGCCGGAGCCTGTTTCCCTCTCCCCTCTCCTGGCGGATCCTACCGATCCGCCTGTCGTGACAGCAGTGGAGAGGGAATTATCCAGGTTCGCCTTACAGCTGCGGTTCCGGAACGGTGGTCGGCAGCTCCTGCGAGACGCCGAACCACTTCTTCTGGATGGCGGCCATGCGGCCATCCTTCTGGATCTTGACCAGGGCGGCGTTGACCGCCTCGATCAGGCTCTTGTCGTCGTCGCTGGGGCGGCCGACCCAGGAGAAGTAGGACGGCTTGCCGAAGGGCGGCAGGACGACGGCGAAGGTCTCCTTACGCTGCGCGGCGGCGAAGTTCAGGTTCGGCAGCGAATTGACCGAGGCGTCGACGCGGCCGGCGGCAAGATCGGCGTAGGACTGGTTGCTGTCGACATATTCGCGCACGTCCGGCGGGGTCGGCAGCGTCTGGCCGAATTCCTTCACCTGGGCCAGCTGCGAGGTGCCCTTGCCGCCGCCGACCTTCTTGCCGGCGATGTCTTCCGGCTTGTTGATGGTCTTGTCGTCGGCGCGCTTCATCAGGGCAGCGGTCGCCTCGGAAATCGGAACGGTGAAGGAATAGCGCTTCATGCGCTCCTTGGTGATGGTGACCGGGGCGATGACCAGATCGAACTTCTTGGCTTCCAGGCCCGGCAGAACGCTGGTCCAGGGAAGGTCCATGTACTTGGCCTTGACGCCCAGTTCCTTCGCCACCTCGTCGAACAGATCCTTGTCGACGCCCCTGTATTCGTTGTTCTCGAGGAAATCGAAGGGCGGGAACTGCATCTCGGTGGCGACGGTGAAGACGCCCGCCTTCTTCACGTCGGCCAGCGTATCGGCCATCGCCGTCCCGGCGGCGGCACCGGCGACCAGCAGGGTGGCGCCCAGCAGCGCCGTCTTGAGCATCGTCCGAACCATAGCCTTGCTCTCCATCATGAACACACCCCTGTTGCGGCCGGCGCCTGTCGCCGGTCCTTTTGTGTTTACAAATTCAACTCGGTCGCGCTGTCGGTGATCGACGATCCGCTGAGGCTGAAGCGGTCGCCGACCGAGAGGAAATGAACCAGCGTCACCGGCCGGCTGAGATGCATGGTCTGCCGCCGGATCGACAGGCAGGCCGCACCGGCCTCCACCCCCAGCAAGGCCGCCATCTCCGCTGTCGCGTTGACCGCGCGCACGCTGTGGTCGGCCGATGACCAGGGAACCCGGTCTACCAGCCATCGGCTGGGTGCCACGACATCGAAGGATTCGTCAACCACCTCCGGCACGACGTCGAGATTGACCAGCCGGCGTTCGTGTTGGATTGGCGTGCCGTCGCTGAAATGCAGGCATTCCAGCGTCAGGATCGGCGTTCCGTCGGGCAGGTCGGGCCAGCGGATGCCCTCGCCGTTGCGAAAAATCTTGCGGTCGCGGATGCGGAATTCGTAGACACGCCCATCCCGCGCCACCACGTCGCCGATGTCCTCGATGGGCAGGGCGAAGCGGTCGCGGCGGCCGGTGGCGACGAAGGTGCCGGCGCGGCGGCGGCGAACAAGGAAGCCCTCCCGTGCCAGCAGGGCGATGGCCTTGTGCACGGTCTGGCGGGAGACGCCATAGAGGCTGGACAGTTCCGCCTCGTTAGGAAGGCGCTGGCCCGCCTGCCAGCGTCCCCGCAGGATTTGGCCGGCGACGGCGCGCTTGATCTGGTCGAACAGGGGGCCACGGCCATCGAGAGTGCTGTCAGGCGTGAGGCCGGCTTGCAACGGATGGTCCGGCGGGGATGCCGGTCCGTTACCGCGGTTCTGTCCGGTCAGGCCTTGCCGTGCCAACCCCTGCACCCCGCTCTCCGCTCTCCGCGCCGCGTTGCGATGTGACGTTCCGGCGATAATGTATGTACATAATCTTTCGGTCAATCGTGAATTCCCGAACGCCACACCCGCCGTGTTGCAATGCGGCGGAATTCCGCCTATCCGCTTCGCAGGGGCTTGCGCCAACGCTAATAAAAGCCAATTGGAGAGCGGGTTTGGTCGGCTGGAAGGTTTGCGTGCGTGCATGTCGGCTGGAACGGGCAAGGAAGGGTTGAGGGTGCCGGTGGCGGAGAGTCGTGACGATCTCGTCGCCTGCCCCGACTGCGGCCGCCTGCACCGTGTCCGCCTTCCGGCGCCGGGCCGCCGGGCCGAATGCACGCGCTGCGGCGCGGTGCTGTTCCGGAATGGGCGCGGCGGCGTCCGCCACGCGCTGCCGATGGCGGTCGCCAGCGCCCTGATGCTGCTGCTGATCGCCGCCAACCCGCTGATGGGCGTGAACATCCAGGGCAACGATCGCACCAGCCTCGTCACCACCGGGGTCGAGATTCTGGCCGACCAGGGCATGTGGCCGCTGTCGCTGCTGGTCGGCGCGCTGGTGCTGGCCGCTCCCTTCGCCCGCATCATGGCGGTGATCGCCGTGCTGCAAAGGCTGCATGACGGTCGCCCACCCACCCACGTGCGGGAGACCGCGCGTCTCTTCGCCTGGGCCGAGAAGCTGCGGCCATGGGCGATGCTGGACGTCTTCCTGCTGGGACTGCTGGTCGGCTATTCGCGGCTGAAGGGCTTCGCCAACGCGGAGTTCCTCGCCGGTGGACTGGCGCTGGGCGGCTTCGTGCTGGCCGGCACACTGATGGATCTGGCGCTCGACAGCCGCCGGGTCTGGCAGGCGATCGACCATGTGCCGCCCAGCGATGCGCCGGCGCCCAGGCGCTGGGTCGCCTGCACCGTCTGCCAGCGGGTCCATGGCTGCGACCATGGGCCGGCGCCGGAGCGCTGTACCCGCTGCCACAGCCGTCTGCACCCCCGCGAACCGAACAGCCTGGAGCGCACCGCGGCGCTGGTGTCCGCCGGTGCCGTGCTCTACATCCCGGCCAACCTGCTGCCGGTAATGACCGTCGTCAACTTCGGCCAGGGCGCCCCCAGCACGATCCTCAGCGGCGTGCATGAACTGGCGGAGGCCGGACTGTGGCCGCTTGCCCTGCTGGTCTTCGTCGCCAGTGTCGCCGTGCCTGTGCTGAAGCTGGCGGGGCTCGGCTGGTTCCTGCTGGCCGCGTGGCGGCGTTCGGCCGCGAGGCTGCATGCCCGGACACGGCTGTACCGCATCATCGACGCCATCGGGCGCTGGTCCAACATCGACGTGTTCATGATCGCCATCCTCACGGCGCTGGTGCAATTCGGCGCCGTCGCCTCCGTCCGCGCCGATCCCGGCGCCATCGCCTTCGCCGCCGTGGTCGTGCTGACCATGATCGCAAGCCACATCTTCGACCCGAGGGTGATGTGGGACCGCGCCGAAGAGAACGCGCCCGACGCGACACAGAACGAACAGGGTGGAATGACCCGGCATGGCTGAAGAGACCCAGAACAACCACGCGCCGGCGAACCACCCGCCGGAGGTCGCGACGCCACCGCGCCGGCGGCTGTCACCCCTTTGGCTGCTGCCCCTGGTCGCGGCGCTGATCGCCGGCTGGCTCGGCTGGCGCTGGTTCGAGGAGCGCGGGCCGGAGGTCGTCATCACCTTCCAGTCCGGCGACGGGCTGGAGGCGGGGCGGACCCGCATCAAGCATAAGAACGTCGATCTGGGCGTGATCGAATCGGTGCGGCTGTCCGATGACCTGTCGCAGGTGATCGCCACCGCGCGCATGGACCGTACCGCCGCCCGCCACCTGAAGGACGGCACCCGCTTCTGGGTGGTGGCGCCGCGCCTCGGTCTCGGCGGGGTGTCGGGGCTCAGCACCGTTGTGTCCGGCACCTATGTGGAGATGGAGCCCGGCGGCGGCGATGACCGGCGGGAGTTCGATGCGCTGGACGAGCCGCCGGTGGTCCGTGCCGACGTGCCCGGCCGCAGCTTCAACCTGAAGACCGAACAGCTGGGGTCGCTGGCCCAGGGCTCCCCCGTCTATTTCCGCGGCGTCCAGGTGGGCGAAGTGATGGGCTACAACCTGTCGCCCCAGGACCGCAGCGTGTCGGTGGCGATTTTCGTCCGTGCCCCCTATGAGGGGTTGGTGCATGAGGGAAGCCGCTTCTGGCGGTCGTCGGGCATCCAGTTTTCCGCCGGCGCCGACGGCATCAAGTTCCAGACGGAATCGCTCAAGTCGCTGGCGTTGGGCGGCGTGGTGCTGGAAACCCCACCCGATCCGGAGGCCGGGGCGCAGGCGCTGGATTGGGCCAGCTTCACGCTCTACGAGGATCAGGCGTCCGCTGCCGCCGCACGCGACCGGCTGCGCGTGCGCTACCGGTTGGAATTCCCCGGTTCGGTGCAGGGCTTGCAGGCTGGAGCGCCGGTGCTGATGCGCGGCCTGACGGTGGGCCACGTCGCTGCCGTGCGGCTGGTCTATGACGAGGCCAAGGAAGAACTGCACATCCCCGTCGACATCGATTTCGAGCCCGATCTGGTTGCCCGGACCTATGCCGTGATCGACGGCAAGCCGATGGACGAGGCGGCGGTGCGCAAGCTGGTCGCCATGCAGGTGCAGAAGGGGCTGCGGGCCCGGCTGGCCTCGGGCAACCTGATCACCGGGCAGAAGCTGGTGTCCTTCGACTACGCTCCCGGCCTGCCACCCTCGCCGGGATCGGAACGGTCCGAACTGCCGACGGTGGCCTCCAGCGATCTCGATTCGATCATGGCCTCGGCAGGGGTGGTGATGGAGAAGATCTCCGCCCTGCCGCTGGACGCGCTGATCGCCGATCTGCGAGGCACCTTGCAGTCGGTCGGTGGGCTAGCCGGTTCGCCGGACCTCGCACGGTCGCTGGCCGCGCTTGCAAAGGCTCTGGGCAGCGCCGATTCGCTGATGCGCGACGCCAACCGGCAACTGCCTCAACTGGTAACGAGCCTGCGCGGGGTGGCGACCGCGGCGGAGAGTACGCTGAAGAACGCCAACGGGCTGCTGGGCGGCGGCGGCGGACAGGCCGATTTGCCGGGTGTGATGAGGCAGTTGAACGACGCCGCGCGGTCCTTCCGCGTGCTGGCCGACTATCTGGAACGCCACCCGGAAGCGCTGCTGCGGGGCAAGAAATAATGGGACGGGGAGGTGAGGGAATGAACGTGATGCGCGGATTCCGGAATGTTGCGCTGGCTCTGCCGCTTTTCGTGCTGGCGGCCTGCCAGTCGACACCGGACAGCCGGCTCTACACGCTGGCGGTGATCCCTCCGGCCGGCGCGGCGCAGCCGGCGGCAGCGTCCCGGACCTTGGCATTGGGCTCGCTCGACCTGCCGATGCTGATCGACCGGCCGCAGATCGTCCGCCGCATCGACGGCAACCGGGTGGAGACGCTGGAGTATGACCGTTGGGCGGAACCGCTGGCCGACGGCCTGCGCTCCACCCTCGCCGGCGACCTTGCGGCGCGGCTGCCGGGCACGACGGTGTTGCCGGTCGCCGGCAGCGGGCTGGCCGAGGGTACGCCGGTGCTGGCCGTCACCGTGCTGCGCTTCGACGCCGACGCCACCGGGCGCGTGGTTCTGGATGCGCAATGGACCCTGTCGCCCGGCAGCGGCGCCGGCGGGCGCAAGATCGGACCGACGCGCGAAACGGTGGAAGTGCCGGAGGCTGGCGCCGATCCCGATGCGCAGGTGCGCAAGATGAGCCAGGCGGTCGCGACCCTGGCCGACCGCATCGCCATGGGATTGCGGCGCTAAGCTGACGCGCGGCGCCGCCTCAATGCAGCAGAGTGGCGCCGCGGTCGGCAGTGGGGCGCGGCCTGGGCATGTGACCTTTGGCCGGCGGGCCCGGCGGCGACGCCTGTGCCGGGTCCGGCAGAGTCAGGCCGGCGCGGGCGAGTGCCGCGGCCAGGACGCAGAGCGGCGCCATCGCCATGCGCACGGCGGTCAGCGATAGCCAGTCGTTCATCAGCACCCCGGCTTCGCCATGCTGCACCTGTTGCGCCAGCCGCACCATGTCGAGCAGCAGCGCCTCGTCGGTGCCCAGGGCCGGGCAGGACGGGCGATGCAGGTCGAGCGGGCGGGTGGTGGCGGCAAGCACGATGCGCATCAGCGTGTCGAACGCCACCGCTGCATCGTTCGACAGCCCGGCCGCAGTCATTCCATCCTGCCAATGCGGATGCTGACGCTCCGGTTCGCGCAGAGGCTCCGCCCACAGCCGCAGCACCGAGACGACCAGCATCTCTGCGTTGCACAGATCCTGGAAGCGCTCGCGACGAGGGGCGGCGCGGCGATGAAACTGCATGCTGGACATGGCGGACTCCGCTTGGGGTGGATCAGCGGAGAGTAGGACGCTCAAAATGCGAATGCAAGTCATTCGCAAAAACGACCGCTTCCGGTTCGAGGTCAGCGTTGCGACCAGCGGTTCAGCCAGCCGGCGAGCCGGTCGAACCCGGCATCGATCACTACGGCGAGGGCGGCGACGATCAGCGCCCCCTGGATGACATAGGCCTGGTTGGACCCGTTCAGCCCGACGATGATCGGCAGGCCCAGGGTCTTGGCGCCAACGGTGGAAGCAATGGCGGCCGTGCCGACATTGATGATGACGGCGGTGCGGATGCCGGCCAGGATCACCGGGGCGGCCAGCGGAAGCTCCACGCGGAACAGCATCTCGGCCGGTCCCATGCCCAGGCCTCGGGCCGAGTCCAGCACCGGGGCCGGGACGCCGTCCAGACCTGCGACCGTGTTCTCCACCACCGGCAGCAGGGCGTAGAGCGCCAGGGCGATCAGTGCCGGTTCGGGGCCGAAGCCCATCACCGGTACTGCCAGCGCCAGCACCGCCACCGGCGGAAAGGTCTGGCCCATGGTGGCGACGGTTTCCAGCAGGCCGCGGAATTCCCGCCCCCAGGGACGGGTGACTGCGATGCCGGCGCCACCGCCCAGCAGGATCGCGGCAAGGCTGGAGGCGCCGACCAGAGCCATGTGGTCGAGCGTCAGGCGGACGAAGCTTTCCGCCTCGTAGAGCGGTCGGTCCAGGCGGGGGAACAGCGTCGCGAACAGCGGCTTCAGCGACGGCATGCCCAGCACCAGCGCCACCAGCACCACCAGACCCAGCATCAGCCGGTCGGTCAGAAAATCCCGTGGAGCCATGCCGGCGCCGGTCATGCGGTGCCGCCGGGGACCGTTCCGCCGGAGATGGGGCGGACGAGGTCTGACAGATGCAGCACGCCGGCCGGTTGTCCGTCGCCGTCAACCACGGGCAGCCGTTCGGTGCCGCGGGCGACCATCTCGGACAGGGCACGGTGCAGCGGGGTTTCCGCGGCCAGCGGTTCGCCGGTCACGCTCTCCTGCCGGCGGGCGCGGTCGCCGACGGTCTCCACCGCCAGCCGCTTCAGCCCCCATTCCTCGCGTCCGACGAGGTCGCGCACCAGTGGGCTGGCCGGACGCGTCAGGATGTCCAGCGGTGTGGCGCATTGGATCAACCGGCCATGGTCCATGACCGCGATGCTGTCGCCAAGCCGCAGTGCCTCGTCCATGTCGTGGGTGACGAAGACCACGGTGGTGCCGGTGCGGCGGTGGATCGCCGACAGTTCCGTCTGCAGGCTGGCGCGGGTGATCGGGTCGAGCGCGCTGAACGGCTCGTCCATCAGCAGGATGCGCGGCTCCGCCGCCAGGGCGCGGGCAACGCCGACGCGCTGCTGCTGTCCGCCGGACAGCTGGTGCGGATAGGCGCCGCGATACCGGCGGGGATCGAGGTTCAGCAGTTCAAGCAGTTCCGTCACCCGGTCGCGGATGCGCGCCCTGGGCCAGCCGAGCAGGCCGGGGACGGTGGCGATGTTGCGCTCCACCGTCCAATGCGGGAACAGCCCGACCGACTGGATGACGTAGCCCATGCGCCGGCGCAGTTCCTCCGGCTTCAGCGATGCGATGTCCTCGCCGTCGATGCGGATGGCGCCTTCGTCGGCGGGGATCAGCCGGTTGATCATCCGCAGCACCGTCGATTTGCCGGATCCGGATGGCCCGATCAGCACGCGGAATTCCCCTTCCGCCACGGTGAAGGACACGGCATCCACCGCCGTCCAGGAGCCAAAGCGCTTGGTCACGCGCTCGAAATCGATCATGGCGCACTCTTTCCCGGCAAGAGGCCGATGCTGTGGGTGGCGGCGGCAATGCCGATGGACAGCAGGGCGTCAGCCGCCACCGCCAGCAGAATGACGGGAACGGCGCCCAGCAGCACAAGGTCCAGCGCGTTGGCGAAAAGCCCCTGGAACATGATGGCACCCAGCCCGCCCGCTCCGATCAGCGCCGCCACGGCGGCCAGCCCGACCGCCTGGACCACGGTGATGCGCAGTCCCGACAGGAAGACCGGCAACGCCAGCGGCAGGTCGACGCGCAGAAAGATCTGGCGCGGCGTCAGTCCCATTCCCCGGGCGGCTTCCCGCACCGGGGCGGGAACACCGTCCAGCCCGACGGCGGTGTTGCGGACAATGGGCAGCAGCGAATAGAGCGTCAGCGCGATCACTGCGGGCAGTGGTCCGACCCCGCTGATCCCCGAACCCGGCAGCATCGCGCCCAGTGCCGCCAGCGGTGCCATCAGCAGGCCGAACAGGGCGATGGACGGCACTGTCTGCACCACGTTCAGCACCGGGAACACCGCCCGCCCGACCGCCTGCACCCGATGGGCCGCGATGCCGAGAGGGATGCCGATCAGCAGGGTCGGGATCAGCGCCGCCACCACCAACATGGCGTGGCGCAGCACCGCATCGGCGAAAATATCGCGCCGGTTGGCGTATTCCTTGAGGATCGACAGTGCGTCGAGATGGCCGGATGCCAGTTGCAGCGCCACCAGCGCAGCGATTGCGCCACCGACCGCCATCCGGCCGACGGCGCCCAGCCCCAGCCGGCGCGCCGCGTCGATGGCGGTCAGAAGACCTGCCGCCGCCATCACCCAGAAGCCGGAGGCGAAGGAGGTCCGCGCCGCTGCGGACGCTCCCTGCGCCAGTGCCGCCGCCTGCGCGCCCGCCAGCCAGACAAGCCCGGCGGTGAACAGTCCGCCCGCCGCGACGGTCAGGCCAAGCCCGGGACGGGTGGGCCGCAGGAACGGCGTCGCCAGCAGCGCCAGCCCCGCCAGCAGGGCTATCGCTCCGTCAAACCCCTGCACCGCCGCCCACAGCGGCACCGGCCGTCCCGACAGCAGCCGGTTCGGTGCGAAGCCGAGCAAGGGCAAAGCCATGGCGGCGATTGCCGCGGCCAGTGCCATCAGCAGGGCGACGCGGTTGTGCAGGAACCTGTGCAGGGACACGCGGCTGGCCACGTCGCCGGCTTACTTCAGGAAGCCCTTGGACTTCAGGTAGTCGGTGGCGACCTGCTTCTGGTCCTGGCCGTCCACCGAAATCTTGGCGTTCAGCCCGCGCAGGGTTTCGGCATCGAGGCTGCCGAAGACCGGGTTCAGCAGGTCGGCGATCTTCGGGTTGGCGGTCAGCACGGCGGCGCGGACGGTCGGCGCCGGCTCATACACCATCTGCGCGCCCTTGGTGTCGGCCAGCACGACGAGGTCGAGCGCCGCGATGGCGCCGTCGGTGCCGTAGACCATGGCGGTGTTGACGCCGGACGTCTGTTCGGCCGCCGCGCGGATGGTGGCCGCGGTGTCGCCGCCGGCCAGGATCAGCATCTGGTCAGGCTTGAGCGCGAAGCCATAGGTCTGCTGGAAGGAAGGCAGGGCGGCCGGGCTCTCCACGAACTCGGCCGACGCGGCGACCTTGGCTTTGCCGCCGCTGCCGACCCACTTCGCGAAATCCTCCATGGTCTTCAGTTTGTTGGCGTCGGCCACGTCGCGCCGTACGGCCAGCGCCCAGGTGTTGTTGGCCGGGGCCGGCTTGAGCCAGACGATGCTGTTCTTCTGGTCGAGCTGCCGCACCTTGTCGTAGCCGGCGCCGGCATTCTTCCAGACCGGATCGCTGTCGACATTGAAGAAGAAGGCGCCGTTGCCGGTGTATTCCGGATAGATGTCGATCTCGCCCGACAGCAGCGCACCGCGCACGATCTTGGTCGGACCCAGTTGGATCTTGTTTTCCGTGGGGATGCCGCCCGCCTGCAGGACCTGCAGGATCATCGTGCCGAGCAGGCCGCTTTCGGCATCGAGCTTGGAGCCGACGCGGACCGCATCCGCCGCCTGTGCCGTCCCGGCAGCGAGACCCACCGCCAGAATTGCCGCACCCATATAGGCGCGGCTCTTGTTGAAGATCGTGAACACCCCGGAACCTCCCCCTGAAAGCATTGGGAAAAGGATGGGTGACGGCTGCGCTTACGGCAAGCCGCGCTTTCCGTCTGTCCAGTCCCGGATATGAGTTTTCGCCTATTTCCCTGAGGAACTTCCCATCCGGCGAAGCTGTTGAGCGGGAAACCCCAACAGCCCAAACAGGAGGATCCGATGTCCCAGGGCGACAAGGACAAGTACACCGACAAGCAGAAGCGCAAGGCCGAGCACATCGAAGAAAGTTACGAGAAACGCGGCGTGCCCAAAGATGAGGCGGAAGGCCGCGCCTGGGCGACCGTCAACAAGCAGGATGGCGGCGGCAAGAAGGGCGGGTCGGGGCACGACAAGTGAGGAGGGTAGACAGGTGGGGGGAGATCGCGGCCGATACTCCCCCCGACACAAACTCCTCTACAGTCCGCGATAGGTCCATTCCGTTCCCAACGCCGCGGCGTCGCGGTCGCGCAGCACGGCGACCTCCGCATGGGCCGGCGACAGTTCGCAAACCGGGTCGGTCGCATCGGCGCTGCCCGCCAGCGCCAGAGCCTGACAGCGGCAGCCGCCCCAATCCTCTTCCTTGTGGTCGCAGGACTGGCAGGGCTCCGGCATCCAGTCGGTGCCGCGGTAGCGGGCGAAGGCTGGGCCATCCCGCCAGATGTCGGACAGGCTGCGGTCGTGCACCGTCTCGAACGTCATTCCCGGAATCGTCTCCGCGGCATGGCAGGGCAGAACCCGGCCGCGCGGGGTGACGTTCATGAAACGGCGCGCCCAGCCGCCCATGCAGCTTTTCGGCCGGCGGGCGTAATAATCCGGCACGACGTAATCGACCACGATCCGCCCGGCCAGTTCAGGCAGCCGGCCGCGCACCGCCGCATCCATCGCCAGCAACTGCTCGCGCGACGGCATGAGGGCCGCGCGGTTGGCGAGCGCCCAGCCGTAATACTGCACGTTGGCGATTTCGATCCGTCCGGCGCCGAGATCCATCGCCAAATCGATGACGTCGTTCACCCGGTCGATGTTGTGGCGGTGCAGGACCGCGTTGATGGTCAGCGCCATGCCCTGCCGGACCACCGCCCGAGCCACCTCCAGCTTCTTGGCATGGCCGCCCTTGAAGCCACCAACGCGGTCGGCGCCGGTCGCCTCGGCATCCTGCAGGCTGATCTGCACATGCTGAAGCCCGGCGCGCTGCAGCCGCTCCAGCCGGGGCCGGTCGAGCAGCACGGCCGAGGTGATGAGGTTGCTGTAGAGCCCGATCTCCGTCGCGTGGGCGATCAGCTCCTCCAAATCCTTGCGGACGCAGGGCTCTCCGCCGGAGAAATGCACCTGGAGCGCACCGACGTCCGCCGCCTCGTCCAGCACGCGCTTCCAGGTGGCGGTGTCCAATTCCGCGCTGGCCGAATCGAGCGCCACAGGGTTGGAGCAATAGGGGCAGCGCAGCGGGCAGCGGTGCGTCAACTCCATCAGCACGGCAAAGGGCGGGGCCGGTTCGGCGGCCGAGGACGCCGCGAAGGCGGGCAGGGCGCAGCTCATTGGACGGACCTCCTGGAGACACACCTCCCGGGGCATCTCATGTGACGACATAACCTTTGTTGCGCAGGTCGGTCAGCATCTCCAGCACGTCGGCGGCGACCTCCGTGCGCGGCGCGTCATATTCCACGGTCAGCCGGTCGATGCCGGCGGCCACATCGGCGACCTCCGGGCCGACGCAGGCGCGCATCACCGCCAGCGCCATCTCGTCCAGCACCAGAAGCCGCTCCGGCCCCATCAGCATCCATTGGCCGCGGCGGCGGTCGTTGCGCAGCATGACGCCGGGGGCCAGCCGCAGCCGGTCGGTCTCGGCAATGTGGGGAGGGATGGCGTTCACCGGCTGTACCGTGTCGGTTCCATGTCCGCCGGCACGAAGGCGCCGGGCGGGATCAGGTTGGGGGTGACATAGGCATGGTGCAGGGCATCGAGCTGCGCCCACAGCAACTCGGTCTTGAAGCGCAGGGCGCGCAGGCATTGCTGCTGCTGTTCCGCCGTATGGGCATTGGTCAGCACATAGTCCAGACCGAATTCCACGTCGCGCGGCGCCTCGTCCAGCCGCTTGCGGAAGTAGGACAGGGTGCTGTCGTTGGCGAAGGTGTAATTGCGCTCGAACCCGGCGATGCGTTCTCGGTGAATCGACGGCGCGAACAGCTCGGTCAGCGAGGACGCCACCGCCTCCAGCAGCGAATGGTCGCGCACGAAATTGACATAGGCATCCACGGCGAAGCGGGTGGCGGGCAGGAGGCCCTCCAGCGACTTCACATAGTCGCGGTCCAGCCCAAGCCCATCGGTCAGCCGCAGCCATCGTTCGATGCCGCCGACCTTGGTCTCGTCCAGTTCGCCGGTCTGGGTCAGCCCGTCATGGTCCAGCACGCGCTGCAACCAAGCGCGGCGCAACGCCGGATCGTCCATGCGTGACATGATGGTGAGATCCTTGCGCGGGATCGACACCTGATAATAGAAGCGGTTCAGCGCCCAGGCCTGGATCTGCCCCTTCTGCAGCTTGCCGCCGTGCAGCAGCTGATGGAACGGGTGGAGGTCGTGATACTGTCGTTCGCCGATGGCGTAGAGCGCGGCACGGAACTCCTCGCGGGACATCAACTCGGTCATAGGGTCAGCTCCAGCCCGTCATGGGCGATGCGCCAGCCGGCCGCCTCGGCCTCCGCCCGTTCGGGCGAATCCTCCAGCAGGGCGGGATTCGTATTGTTGATATGGATGTAGATCTTGCGGGCGACGCTCAGCGGTGCGAAGGCGGCCATGCTGCCGGTCGGCCCCGACATCGGCATGTGGCCCATGCGGGCTGCCGTCTTAACCCCGGTGCCGTTGCGGATCATCTCGTCGTCGGTCCAGGTGGTGCCGTCGAACAGCACGAGCGGCGCGCCATGCAACCGGTCGGCCAGCCAGTCCGGCATGCCGGCGCAGCCGGGGATGTAGAAGAAGCCGTCGCTGGACCCGTCGCTCGGGCGGATGCGCAGCGCCACCGTGTCCTCGGCGACGGAGCCGAAGCCCGGTCCGGCCGACGCATCCTCCAGATAGAGCGCCACCTTGCCCGGCACGGCGAACGCCTCGACCTCCAGTCCCAGCGGCCGGCCGTCGGCGCCGGCGGGCTGGAACGGCTCGCCCAACTCCATCGGGCGGCGCGCGACCAGCTCGGGATTCAACACGTTGAACACGCTGTTGCCGGCCAGCACGCCATGGACGCGCGGTGTGGCATAGACGGCGAAGGGATGGGATTCGCGAAGGGTCAGCAGACCCGCCACATGGTCGATGTCCGCATTGGTCAACAGCGCCGCGCTGATCGGGTTGCCACGCAGATCATTCCGGGGATGAAGCTGCGGGTTCGCGAGCAGTTGCGCGCCGAGGTCCGGCGAGGCGTTCAACAAAAGCCAGCGTTCGCCGTCGACGGTGACCGCCAGCGACGATTGGGTGCGGGGCTTGGCCGCCGGATCGCCGGAACGGGCACGGCGGCAACCCTCGCAGGCGCAGTTCCATTGCGGGAAGCCCCCGCCGGCTGCCGAACCGAGGACGAGAATCTTCATGGCCACCGTCTTGAGCGCGTCTTGGGCGCGGTCCTTGAGAAAAATGGGTCCTATGGAAGGTGGGGCCGGGGAAGGGCTGTCACGCCGTCCTTCCCCGGTCCCGGATCGTCCGGCTTAGAGGCCGGCGCAGGCGTAGGCGTTGATCTCGGTGCCGACGGCGATTTCGGTGGTCTTCGGTTTGCGCCAGGTCTTCATCGCGTGATACTCCTGCTTGCTGACTGTTGCTGACCAGGATGGTTGGCAAGATGAAGAATAGCGGTCCGAGGCGGAGGGCTGCCATGCTACCATGGTGTAATCCGCCACCTCCTTCGGTGCCGACCTGCCCCCGATATCAGGGAGTGGGTGCGGCGGGAGGGGGCAGCGGATGCGCCTCCTCCGTCGGCAGACCGGCCTCCATCCAGCCGTCGATGCCCGTCGGGTACCAATGGACACGGGCATAGCCAAGCAACACCGCCCGCTTGGCAGCGTTCCATGACAGCCAGCAATCGGACAGGCAGTAGAACAAAAGATCGCGCGAGCGGTCGCCGCCGGTCAGCCGGTCCAACTGGAATTCGAACCATGCCAGCGTCGCCGGATCGGGCGTTCCCACCCCCACATTGGGCAGCCAGACGCTGCCGGGAATTTGCCGGTAGGGCTTCGATTGCAGCCAGGGGCCGCCGGGCAGCGTGCTGCGCTCCAGACGCTGGACGAAGATCGGGATGAGGCGCCCATGGGACAGCAGCGCCTGCACCGCAGGGGTATCGACCGTCTCCGCCCCGACGACCCCGTCCGGCGTGGGGGAACGGTAGTCGGACAGGCGATAGCCGTCCGGCTGTGGAATGCCGGCGGCAAGGGTGGGGGTGGTGAAAGCGAGGGTGAGAAGAAGAGCGGCGACCGTCGGGAGGTTGGATCCCCACCTGACTGTCCTCGCCGGGCGGGGTGGGGGTAAGTGCGTACAGACCATCACCGCCGGTCGGCCAGCACACGGTTGGCAATCACCACGGCCTGCGTGCGGCTGTAGACCTTCAGCTTTTGCAGGATCGCCGAGACATGGGCCTTCACCGTGGTCTCGGTGATGCTGAGGTCGAAGGCGATCTCCTTGTTCAGCTTGCCGGTGCCCAGAAGCTCCAGCACCCGCAGTTGCTGTGCGGTCAATGTGGAGATGCGCCGCGCGATCTCCGCGGTTTCGGCATCTTCGGTCTCGTCGGCGGTCGCCTCTTCCGCGGCTTGGGGAGGAACGTAAAGCTCGCCATTCAGGACTTGGCGCAGGGCGGCGGCGATGGCGTCGCGCGGTGTCGATTTGGGAATGAAGCCGGCGGCCCCGCTCTCCATCGCCTCGCGTACCCAGCGGCGTTCCTCATGGGCGGACACGACGACGACCGGCGTCGCCGGGAAGCGCTGGCGCAACGTTCGCAGTCCGCCCAGACCGTTCATGCCCGGCATGTTGACGTCGAGCAGCACGAGGTCGAGGTCGCCCCGTTCCTCCAACGCCTGCATGACGCTGTCGAGCCGGTCCGCCTCCATTACGTCGGTCGCCTGGCAGGAATAGAGTACCGCGCTGCGCAGGGCATCGCGCACCATCGGATGGTCATCGGCAATCAGGATCCGGGTCATGGCCTGCGGTTCCCTGCACAGCGGCAGAAAAGATGAAGACTGGGGAAGCTCCCCATCTCCATTGTGTCAGAGCGAAATGGACAGGTGCAACAACGCGAACGACCCGAATTGTTTTGTGCGCGAACATGTCGCACCGCCATCGGATGTACTCCCCTTCGGTCGGAACGTGCCGTCACTCCTCATGGACGGTTTCCAGCCAGGAGCGGATCGACCACAGCGCCTCCTGCCCCAGGGCATCGCCGAACTTCGGCATGTAGGTGACGCCGTTGCGGATCGAGCCGTTGGTGACGCGCTCCTTGAACCACTCGTCACCGGCATCTCCCTTCTCCAGATAGCGCAGGTCGGGGGCGATGCCGCCGGACACAGCGCCCAGCCCATGGCAGCGCGCGCAGTTCTGGTTGAAGGCCGAGGCGCCGATCTCGATGGCGCGCGGGTTGCCGCGGAAGGGATTGCTGTCCCGCCACGTCTCGCCCAGCTTTTCCAGCCCGGTGGTGTCCACCGGCTGCGGGACGACGTCGCCATGGGCGAGCACCGGCCCGCATAGAGCCGCCATCAAAAGCCCGGCCAGCACCGGCGGGGCGAAGGGGGCGAGGCGGCGGGACCGGGTGGGCGGCTTGGCGGGCCACTGCGTCATCTGTGCGTCCTCTTCCTGCATCCGTCTTTGGGCGCCCGCTTTGTGCCGTGCCGCAGACTCCGTGTTTCGTGGAGGTGCTTGACGGTTGCAGCGCCGGATTGCGGCCGAGGATAGCAATCGTTCGTTCGCTTAATTATTCGACGATGGTACAAGACCCGCCACCGAGCTCGGAATCGTGTCGCGGCGGCTTGGTCTATGGTCGGATGACGCAAAGGGCAGTCCGTCGGGACTCCTCTGTCAGGTCAGCGGTGGCAGCCGTCCGGCATTGATCGCAGCCTTCACCTTCGCCAGCTGCCGTACCGCCGGATCGCCCAGCCGCAGAGCCACGCCCGTCGACAGCACGTCAATCAGCGTCAGATGCACCAGCCGCGAGGCCATCGGCGTGTACATCTCGGTGTCCTCCACCGGCCGGCTGGCGATGACGACGCTCGCCGTCGCGGCCAACGGCGACCGTGGCGCTGTGATCGCAACCACCTCCGTACCCTGGGACCGTGCCGCCGCCGCCAGTTCGTTGATCGTTCCACTGCGCCCGGTGTTGGACAGTGCCAGCAGCACTCCGCCGGCAGTCATGTTGACCAGCAGCATGCGGGCCAGAACCGGATCGGCGCAGGGCTGTGCGTCGGCGCCGAAGCGCAGCAGCTTGTGTGCCGCATCCTGGGCCAGCGCGCTGGACCCGCCGGTGCCGACGCACAGCACGCGCGGTGCACCCGCGAGAAGGGCGATGGCGCGCTCCAGTGCCTCATCGTCCAGCGTGGACGATGCAGCGGTCAAAGCCGCGGCGCTCGATGAAAAAATTTTTCGTGCCAGGGTTCCGACATCGTCATCCGGCGCGACATCCTTGCTGACATAGGGGGTACCGCCGCGCACCTCGTCGCGCAACGCATCCCGCGCCTGGGATTCAGCAAGCCTAAGCTTGAAGTCCGGAAAGCCGGCACAGCCGACGCTGCGGCAGAACCGCACCACCGTTGCCTCGCTGACCTCCGCCGCCTGCGCCAGCGACGTGACATTCAGGTCAAGCACCCGCCGCGGATCGGCCAGCACCAGATCGGCGATCTGCCCTTCCGACCGTTTCAGCTCCCTTCGCAACCGGCGGATCTCGTCGAGGATATCCAATGGTGCAGGAAAGGCGGCTGTGCTGTTGACCGGGGATGTCATGGCGTAAAGTTACTTCCCTGGATAGGGCCGATACCGCAAGGCGCCGACCGCTGGACCATTGCGAAAGCGGCAGCATCCGGAGTGGCGCTGCCGCCACTATGAAGAATTTTGCCACCCATGGCGAGAAATCCAGGCGAACTATCTCATCTATGAAAAAATTTTTCTTCACAGCCCGTCCTCCCAGGCGTATGGTCCGTTCCGGAAATCATCGCCGCCCACAAACGGTCGAGACGCGATCATGAGCAAGCCCGCCCCCCTGAATTCTGTCGTCGCCCGCGTGACGGAGCGCATCGCGGAGCGCAGCCGCGACCGCCGTGCCGCCTATCTGGCGCGGCTGGAAAGCGCCAGTGGAAAGCCGCGTCGCCATCGCCTGGGCTGCGCCAACCTCGCCCATGCCTTCGCGGCCTGCGGTGCGAACGACAAGGCGGTGCTGCGCGGCGAGACCCAGCCGTCGATCGGCATCGTCACCGCCTACAATGACATGCTGTCCGCCCATCAGCCCTACGAGCGTTATCCCGCGATGATCCGCGAGTCGGTGCGCGCGGCCGGCGGCGTGGCGCAGGTCGCCGGCGGTGTGCCCGCCATGTGCGACGGCGTCACCCAGGGCTACGAGGGTATGGAGCTGTCGCTGTTCAGCCGCGATGTGATCGCGCTGGCGACCGGCGTCGCACTCTCCCACGCGACCTTCGACGGCGTCCTGTGCCTTGGCATCTGCGACAAGATCGTCCCCGGCCTGGTGATCGGTTCGCTCGCCTTCGGCCATCTGCCGACGATCTTCGTGCCCGCCGGCCCGATGCCGTCGGGCTTGTCGAATGCCGACAAGGCCAAGGCGCGCCAGCTCTATGCCCAGGGCAAGGTCGGTCGCGAGGAGTTGCTGGAGGCGGAGTCCCGATCCTACCACGCGCCTGGCACCTGCACCTTTTACGGAACCGCCAACACCAACCAGATGCTGATGGAGATCATGGGCCTGCACCTGCCGGGCGCCAGCTTCGTCAATCCCAACACGCCGTTGCGCGACGCGCTGACCGATGCTGCCGCCCGCCGGGTGGTGGCGATGACCGCCCCCGGCGCCGGCACTCCCATCGGCCGCATCGTCGATGAGCGCGCATTGGTCAACGGCATCGTCGGGCTGCTGGCCACCGGCGGTTCGACCAACCACACCCTGCACATCCCGGCCATCGCCGCCGCCGCCGGCATCGAGCTGAACTGGGAGGATTTCTCGGAGCTGTCGGCGGTCGTCCCGCTGCTGGCCCGCGTCTACCCCAACGGCAGCGCCGACGTGAACCGCTTCCATCAGGCCGGCGGCATGCCTTTCGTCATCGGTCAGCTGATCGACGCCGGTCTGCTCCACACCGACATCTCCACCATTCACGGTGACGGCGGCCTGGAGCCGTACCGCAGCATGCCGGAACTGGACGAGGGTGGCGCCCTGACCTGGACCCGTGCCGCCACCGACCAGAGCGGCGACCCGTCGGTCGTCGCCACCACCGCGGCCCCGTTCGCTGCCGAAGGGGGCTTGCGCGTCCTGACCGGCAACCTCGGCCGCGGCGTCATCAAGATCTCGGCGGTGAAGCCGGAGCATCGCTTGGTCGAAGCCCCGGCCCGTGTCTTCGACAGCCAGGAGGCCGTCCAGACCGCTTTCCGTGCCGGTGAACTCGACCGCGATGTGATCGTCGTCGTCCGCTACCAGGGCCCTGGTGCCAACGGCATGCCGGAGCTGCACAAACTGACCCCGCCGCTGGGCGTGTTGCAGGACAAGGGCTTCAAGGTCGCATTGGTGACCGACGGCCGCATGTCGGGCGCGTCGGGCAAGGTCCCGGCCGCCATCCACGTCACGCCGGAGGTGAAGGGCGGCGGTCCGCTCGGCCGCGTGCGCGACGGCGATATCCTGCGGCTTGACGCGGAGGCCGGAACGCTCAACGCCCTGGTCGATGCCGCGGAGTGGGAAGGCCGTGGCGCTCCCCCGCCGCCGAGCGAGGATGCTTCTCATGGCTGCGGGCGGGAGCTGTTCTCCCTGTTCCGCAACAATGCCGGTCCGGCGGAGAGCGGCGCTTCCGTACTCAACCTGTTGGGGTGATCCCGCAGGACAGAATGCTGGAACCCTGGGCTGGCATTGGGCCAAGCCGGCCCGCATTGTGACTGGCCCATCCCTGTGGCACCATAACGCACGGGCAGACCAAAGGCACCGTGCCATCGACGTCGAGAGGTCCGAAGATGCACTCCCGCTCCACCGGTGCAGCCCCCGCACTGCCTCCCTTCGACTACACGGTGTTTGGCGGCACCGGCGATCTGGCTTTGCGCAAGCTGTTGCCGGCGCTTTACCTGCGCGACAAGGCGGGTCAGGTGGCCGACGGCAGCCGCATCATCGGCGTCTCGCGCAGCCCGCTGGCTCCGTCCGATTACCGCGCGAAGGCGGAAGAGGCGATCCGCGAGCATGTGCCGGCCGACGAGCGCGATACCGCCCTCGTCGCGCGCTTCCTCGAGCGGCTGGACTATGTCCCGGTCGATGCCACGTCCGACAATGGCTGGGATGAACTGGCGGAGCGGCTGAACAACCCGCCGCCGCGCAGCAGCGATGCCGTGCGCATCTTCTATCTCGCCACCTCTCCCAGCCTGTTCGGCCCGGTCAGCGACCAGTTGCGCGCCTTCGGCCTTGCCACCCCGGAGTCGCGCGTCGTTCTGGAGAAGCCCATCGGCCGCGATCTCGCCTCGGCGCAGGAGATCAACGACCGCGTCGGCGCTGTCTTCACCGAGCAGCAGATTTATCGCATCGATCATTATCTCGGTAAAGAGACGGTGCAGAACCTGCTGGCCCTGCGCTTCGGCAACTCCCTGTTCGAGCCGCTGTGGAATGCCGACCATATCGACCATGTGCAGATCACCGTCGCCGAAACGGTCGGCGTGGAGGAGCGCGGCGGTTATTATGACCAGTCCGGCGCCCTGCGCGACATGGTCCAGAACCATCTGCTGCAGCTCGTCTGCCTGGTCGGCATGGAGTGCCCGATCTCGCTCGCCCAGGAGTCGGTTCGCGACGAGAAGCTGAAGGTCCTGCGCTCGCTCAAGCCCATCGGGGCGGACGAGGTCGGCGGCTGCACCGTCCGTGGCCAATATCGCGCCGGTGCGGTGGCCGGTGGTGCGGTGCCCGGCTATCTCGACGAACCCGGCATCCCGCCCGGCAGCGGCACCGAGACCTTCGTTGCACTGAAGCTGGAGATCGACAACTGGCGCTGGGCCGGTGTGCCCTTCTACCTGCGCAGTGGCAAGCGCCTGCCGGCCAAGATGTCGGAGATCGTCATCCAGTTCCGGCCGATCCGCCACTCGATCTTCCCGCAAGGGGCTGGGGAGCTTCAGGCCAACCGCCTGATCGTCCGGCTCCAGCCTGACGAGAGCATCCGCCTGCATCTGATGACCAAGGAGCCGGGGCCGGGCGGCATGCGTCTGCGGCCGGCGGCGCTGAATCTCAGCTTCGCCCAGACCTTCGGCGGCCGGTTCCCGGATGCCTACGAGCGTCTGCTGATGGATGTGGTGCGTGGCAACTCCACCCTGTTCATGCGCCGTGACGAGGTCGAAGCGGCTTGGCAATGGGCGGAGCCGATCATTGACGGCTGGATGTCCCGGCATGAGATGCCGAAGCCTTACATTGCCGGCACCTGGGGGCCCTCGCAATCAATCGCCCTGATCGAGCGCGACGGCCGTACTTGGCACGACGACGAGATCCCGTCGGCCGCTTTCTGACGGGGCAGGGGGCGGCGGGTGTTCCGGCGCCCCCTTTTTTGCTTCCGGTCAAAAAATCGTCATGGGGATGAAGAAAGTTCTTGCGCGGTTGGGTCGATGCCGCATATAAGACGCCTCCCGACGCGAACGACGCCGGCGCCGCCGAAACGGCAGCGACCGGCACGCGACAGGGAAGCCCGACAAACCGGCGCTTGACAGTCGAACCCCAGAGGTTCGGCGGAGCAACGGTTTCTGCATCGGGCGGGTTCATTGACAAGTTAATACCGTGTTGTGAGAAGGGATGCGCAGGCGGCGGCAGTTGGTAGCCGTTGCGGCCTTGGGGTGTTGGTTTCCTGTTGGGGATCGGCACAATGAGGATCGTCTGTGCATCTTTTGAGCAGAGAGACTGTGAACAGTATCGACGTTTCAGGAGATCGCTTCAGGCGGTCCTGTCAGTCGCCGGCTTCGGTTGGCGATCTGAACCTGAGAGTTTGATCCTGGCTCAGAACGAACGCTGGCGGCATGCCTAACACATGCAAGTCGAACGAAGGCTTCGGCCTTAGTGGCGCACGGGTGAGTAACACGTGGGAACCTG
>Ga0206116_1000475_pt1 | contig 41607 bp, 35 predicted proteins | sample 3A1Ametagenome_FD_178000 | JGI IMG/M metagenome (GOLD analysis project Ga0206116, IMG submission 178000) | Enriched microbial communities from leaf-cutter ant dump, University of Wisconsin, Madison, United States - 3A1A | ecosystem: Environmental > Terrestrial > Nest > Insects nest > Nest dump...
GACCTGGTGGTGCAGCTGGCGCGCCCGGAAGCCTACTTCACCACCGGGGCGACCTGGGACGTGAACGGCGGCCTGTTCATGCGCTGAACCCCGTCCGCTGCGGCCCAATGGCCACAGCGGACAAAAGAAAGAATGCCGCGCGTGCGAGCTGCGGACTGTAACGAACGAGAACAATCAGCACCCCAAAGGGTGCGGGAAGGTCGGTATGACTGAGCAAGTGTTGAACCTGGTGGTACGCAAGCGGCAGGAGCAAGGCGAGGGCGTGGTGATCCTCGACCTCGCCGATCCGACGGGCAGCAATCTGCCGACCTTCGAGGCCGGTGCCCATGTCGATATCCACCTCAAGCCCGGCCTGGTGCGCCAGTATTCGCTGTGCGGTGACCCGGCCAACGCCAGCGTCTACCGCCTGGGCGTGCTGCGTGACCCGGCTTCGCGCGGTGGCTCGGTGGCGGTTCACGAGCTGCTCACCGAGGGGGCCAGCGTTAGCGTCGGCACGCCGCGCAACCTGTTTCCCCTGACTGCGGGCGCCAGCCGTTCGATCCTTATCGGCGGTGGCATCGGCATCACCCCGATGATCGCCATGGCGCATCAGTTGACCGCCCAGGACAGCCCCTTCGAGCTGCACTACTGCGGGCGTTCACGCAACCGCACAGCTTTTCTCGACGAGCTGGCGGGCGCCGATTTCGCTGCCTGCGTGCGCACCCACTTCGATGACGAGGGCGATGCGCAGAAGCTCGACCTGCCGGCCGTGCTCGGCCAGCCGGGTGCTGGTGTGCACGTCTACGTGTGCGGCCCGTCCGGCTTCATGGACTGGGTCATCGACGGTGCACGCAAAGCTGGTTACGCCGAGGAACACATCCACCGCGAGTACTTCCAGGTGGAAGTGGATGCGTCCGGCGACAGCTTCGAGGTGGTGGCCCAGCGCAGCGGCAAGACCGTTCAGGTCGCCGAAGGCCAGACCATCATCGATGCCCTCGCCACCGTCGGTATCAAGGTGGAGATCTCCTGCGAGCAGGGCGTCTGTGGCACCTGTCTGTGCGATGTGCTGGAAGGCGAGCCGGATCACCGCGACGTCTACCTGACCAATGACGAGAAGGCCGCCAACGACCAGATCCTGGTCTGCTGTTCGCGCGCCAAGTCGAAAAAACTGGTGCTGGATATCTAGCGCAGGCCGCTAATAGATGAGGGCAAGATCATGGTCGATACCACAGGTTTCCGTAATGCCATGGCGCTGCTGGGCGGCGCCGTTTCAGTGATCACCACCGACGGTGCAGCCGGGCGCTGGGGCTTCACCGCCTCGGCCGTATGCAGCGTCACCGACCAGCCGCCGACACTGTTGGTGTGCATGAATCGTTCATCTTTCTCCAACGGCCACTTCAAGCAGAACGGCGTGCTCAGCGTGAACGTGCTGAGTGCCGAGCTGAAGGACATTTCCGGCGTGTTCGCCAACCGCGAACTGGACTCCGACCAGCGTTTCGCCCAGGCCAGCTGGAGCACCCTGGAAAGCGGCGCGCCACTGCTGGACGACGCCCTGGTCAATTTCGATTGCCGCATCGCCCAGGCCCATGAGGTGGGTTCGCACACCATCTTCTATTGCGAGGTGCTGGGTATTCGTAACGGCAAGAACCAGGACGGCCTGGTGTATTTCAACCGGGCCTATCACCGCTTGGGTGAGCAGTCGCGTTCGGCCTGCTGAGACGCCGTGGGTGGGCATTTGCCCACCCGCCGTTTTGCCAGTGCCACAGGATTTTCCGAAGTAACTTTGGAAATGCCGGATGAAGTGCCATTTCATCCTGAAACATGCAGTATCCGTTAATAAGAAATAACTGCCCGAGATTTATGGGTAGAGCCTTGCTACGACCTTTTTTGCAGTAAGTGGTTATAAAAACAACACTGCGGATTAACTGCCTTGTTTGAGTTGCCTGCTAATTAATCTGCTTCCACTCATTGTGCCTTGCACAAGTAACAAAGGATCAAAACAATGTTCCAGAACAACTGGCTGGCCGGCAGCATGGGCGCTGTTGGCCTGATGGGCATGTTCGCGTCGATTTCCGCCCAAGCGGACTTTATCGATGATCGACAAGTCAGTCTTGGCTTGCGCAACTTCTATATCGACCGTGACTTCATACAGCACGATGCGCCCAAATCGCGTATTGGTAGTTGGACTCAGGGTTTCGACTTTCGCGCCATTTCCGGATATACCGAAGGCACTGTGCAATTCGGCCTCGATGTCTCTGCGCAATATGCCTATCGCCTCGATGGCGGTGGTGGCCGCGGCCCGGACACCATCATTCCCTACGATGACAGCAAGGGCGAACAGGTTCGCGATTACGGCCGCGCCGCGCTGACCGCCAAGGTGCGCTATTCCAAGACCGAGTTGAAGATCGGCGAACATCGTCCGACGTTGCCGGTGGCTTTCTACGACGACTCGCGGCAACTGATCACCACCTACCACGGCTTCATGCTGGAGTCGCGCGAGGTGGACAAGCTGACCCTCACCGCCGGCCGCTTCACCGAGATCAGCAGCCGTGAATCGTCCAACCGCGAGAAGATGTACCTGTTCAACGGGCCGGACATCCAACGCCGTAGCGATGGGCTGAATTTCGCCGGTGCCACCTATGCCTTCACCCCGGCCCTGTCGGCGACCTACTTCTACGGCCAACTGGAAGACATCTATCAGCAGCAGTACCTCGGCGCCACGCACAACGCCGACCTCGGCAACGGCTTCGGGCTGAAGACCGACCTGCGCTACTTCGACAACCGTGAGGACGGCAAGGCGCTCTACGGCGACATCGACAACCGCTCCTACGGCGCCATGACCACCCTGCGCAAGGGCGCCCACGCCATCGGTGTCGGCTACCAGCGCATGCTCGGCGACAGCACCTTCCCCACCCTCAACGGCTATGCGCCGCAGCCGTACCTGGTGAACTGGTCCACCGTGGCTTTCGTCAAGCCCAACGAGAGCTCCTGGCAGTTGCGCTATGACCTGGATTTCGCCAGCTACGGCGTGCCCGGCTTGAAGCTGATGACCCGCTACATGCGTGGCACCGGTATCGACCGTGGCAACAACGACCTGGATCAGAACGTCGAGAGCGAACGCAACATCTTCCTCAGCTACGTGGTACAGAGCGGCCCGCTCAAGGGCGTGGGCTTCGAGTGGCGCAACATCGACGTGAAAACCCGCTACGGCAACGGCGCGGCTTCGGGTGCTGACTACAAGGAGAACCGCCTGATCACCTCTTACACCTTCAAGTTCTGACCGGCGGCGGGGCCGGGACAGATCCGGCTCCGCCTGCATTCACAGGCTGCGAGAAGACGATGCGACTCTATGAACTGATCACCTTCACCCTGCGCGTGCGCACCCCGGCCGAAGCGCTGAAGCACCTGCGTGAGACGCTAGCCGAGGCGCGCGATGGCTGCACGCTGATGGGCTGCTGGTCGTCCGAAATCGGCCCGCTGAACCAGATCGCCGTGCTGCGCGGTTTCCGTGACGAGACGGCACGGCAGGCTGAGCGCGAGCGCTTCCTCCAGGCACCCGATGCCTTCGGTATCGAAGCCTTCATGCTCGACATGAAGGTGGAAAACTACACGCTGTTTCCCTTCCTCGAGCCCCTGGCGCCCGGCCACCACGGGCCATTCTATGAACTGCGCGAATACAACCTGATTCCCTCCGGCCTGGCGCCGACCATGGCTGGCTGGGAAAAGGCCGTCGGCCCGCGCACCGGCGCCGGCTATTCGGCGGTCTATGCGGCGTTCTTCGCCACCGACGGACGCACCCCGCGCTACCTGCACATCTGGCCGTACGCCAGCCAGGAGCAGCGCCTGGACGTACGCACTCGCGCGGTGGCGGATGGCGTCTGGCCGCCGGAGAACTCCGGGCCGCAACTGCGCGAAATGCATTCCACCCTCTACCTGCCTGCCGCGTTTTCACCGCTGCAGTAGGGTTGAGGACTTTTTTCATGCGTGCCTTCAGGGCACCTCAAAAAACTACCTGCGTGGTCATCGCTGCGTCAAAAGCAGTCTGGAGCGCCAGCCCGGTCAAATGCTCATTTACAACTCGTAAACTGCGCTTTTTCGACTGCTTTTTCCTTGCGCTGACTGCCTCGCCTACGTTTTTAGAGGCGCCCATTCGCCCGTCTCCCTCCTTACGGGCTTTTTTTCTTCCAGCAGCGTCAGTCTTGGCGCGCGCGCGACAACTCGTCGACCAGCGCCAGGCAGTGCTGCAGCGCGGGCGAGGCGTCACCGGCGCGGCGGCTGATGATGATCGGCGAGGTGGCTTGTGCTTCCTGCAGCGGTGCGTAGTCGATGTCGACGCGATGCAGCACCTGCACCGAGGCCGGTACCAGGGTGATGCCGATACCGGCGGCGACCAGGCCGATAGCGGTCTGCAGCTCGTTCGTCCACTGCGCCACACGGATCTGCAGGCCATGCGTGGCAAACAGCGTCAGCACGTGATCGGCGTAGCTCGGGCGCGGGTTGCCCGGGTACAGCACGAACGGCTCGCGGGCCAGTTCGGCCAGGCTCACCGGCCCCGGCAGCAGCGCATGCCCGGCGGGCAGGGCGGCCACCAGCGGGTCGAGCCTCAGCACCTGCTGCGAGATGGCTGCATCGTCGATATGGATACGGCCGAAGCCGACGTCGATGCGTCCGGCCTTGAGCGCTTCTACCTGCTGCAGCGTGGTCATTTCCGACAGGCCCAGTTCCAGGCCGGCATCGCTGCGCAGGCGACGGATCAACTCCGGCAGCACGCCGTAGAGGGTGGACGGGGCGAAGCCGATGCCGAGCCAGGCTTTCTCGCCCGAGCCGATGCGCCGGGTGCTGTCGCAGACCTTGCCCAGTTGCTCGAGCAGGGCACTGGAATGCTCGTGGAAGAAACGCCCAGCTTCGGTCAGGCGCAATGGCCGGCCACGTTCGAGCAGGGCTACGCCAAGTTCCTCCTCGAGCTGCTGGATCTGTCGGCTCAGCGGCGGCTGTGCGATGTGCAGGCGCTCGGCAGCACGGGTGAAGTTGAGGGTTTCGGCGAGCGCCTGGAAATAGCGCAGGTGGCGAAGCTCCATGAGCGGCTGTCCTTCGAGACTGACGATACCTGTGGGGTATTGTTGCAGACAAAATCAATATTGGAACCTGCCAAAATGCAGGATCAATATCCAATCACACATATGAACAACCTGATGGGTATTGAAATGAGCCACGCCGCGATCGAGTCGCTCGAAGCGATCATCGTCGATCTGCCGACCATCCGCCCGCACAAGCTGGCGATGCACACCATGCAGAACCAGACCCTGGTGATCCTGCGCCTGCGCTGCGCCGACGGCATCGAGGGCATCGGTGAAGCGACCACCATCGGTGGCCTGTCCTATGGCAACGAGAGCCCGGACAGCATCAAGGTCAACCTGGATCGTCACTTCGCGCCGCTGCTGATCGGCCAGGACGCCAGCAACATCAACGCCTGCATGCAGCGCATAGACCGTGTGGTGAAGGGCAACACCTTCGCTCGTTCCGCCGTGGAAACCGCGCTGCTCGACGCTCAGGGCAAGCGCCTCGGCCTGCCGGTCAGCGAGATTCTCGGCGGCCGCGTGCGCGACAGCCTGGAAGTGGCCTGGACCCTGGCCAGCGGCGATACCCGCAAGGACATCGCCGAAGGTGAGCAGATGCTCGAAGCCCGTCGCCACCGTATCTTCAAACTGAAGATCGGCGCCGGTGAGGTGAACAAGGATCTGGCCCACGTCATCGCCATCAAGCAGGCCCTGGGTGAGCGCGCCAGTGTGCGTGTCGACGTCAACCAGGCCTGGGATGAAGCGGTAGCCCTGCGCGCCTGCCGCATCCTCGGCGACAACGGCATCGACCTGATCGAGCAGCCGATCTCGCGCCACAATCGCGGTGGCCAGGTGCGCCTGAACCAGTCCAGCCCGGCACCGATCATGGCCGACGAGTCCATCGAGTGCGTCGAAGACGCCTTCAACCTGGCGCGCGACGGCGCTGCCCCGGTGTTCGCCCTGAAGATCGCCAAGAATGGCGGCCCGCGCGCCGTGCTGCGCACCGCCTGCATCGCCGAAGCGGCCGGCATCGGCCTGTACGGCGGCACCATGCTCGAGGGCAGCGTCGGCACCCTGGCTTCGGCCCATGCCTTCATCACCCTGAACAAGCTGGCCTGGGACACCGAACTGTTCGGCCCGCTGCTGCTGACCGAGGAAATCGTCACCGAGCCGCCGCTGTACCGCGACTTCCAGCTGCACGTGCCGCGCCTGCCTGGCATCGGCCTGACCCTCGACGAAGAGCGCCTGGCGCGCTTCCGCCGTTCCTGACCCTGCCCGAAGGAGGAAAGCCAACATGCTGTTCCACGTGAAGATGACCGTGAAGTTGCCGGTCGACATGGATCCCGCCCAGGCGGCCAAACTCAAGGCTGACGAGAAAGAACTGGCGCAGCGCCTGCAGCGCGAAGGCAAGTGGCGCCACCTGTGGCGCATCGCCGGTCACTACGCCAACTACAGCGTCTTCGACCTGGCCAGCGTCGAGGAGCTGCACGACACCCTCATGCAGTTGCCGCTGTTCCCCTACATGGACATCGAGGTGAACGGCCTGTGCCGTCACCCTTCTTCGATCCACCAGGACGATCGCTGATCAATCTTCCAATCGATAAAAACAAGATGAGGAAATAATCATGAGCATCAAACTGTCGCATACCGAAAGCGTCCAGAACTTCTTCAAGGAAGTCAGCGGTCTCACCAACGACCAGGGCAGCCCGCGCATGAAGGCGCTGGTCAACCGCATCCTGATGGACAGCATTCGCATCATCGAGGACATGGAGGTCACCACCGAGGAATTCTGGAAGGCCGTCGACTACCTCAATCGCATGGGCGCGCGTAGCGAAGCCGGCCTGCTGGTGGCCGGCCTGGGGCTGGAGCACTACCTGGATCTGCTGCTCGATGCCAAGGACGAGGCGGCTGGCCTGCTTGGCGGCACCCCGCGCACCATCGAAGGCCCGCTGTACGTGGCTGGTGCGCCGCTGTCCGAAGGCGAGGCGCGGATGGACGATGGTACCGACCCGGGCACGCCGATGTACCTGCATGGCCGCGTGGTCGATGTCTATGGCAAGCCGGTCGCTGGTGCCGTGGTCGATCTGTGGCACGCCAACACCAAGGGCACCTACTCCTACTTCGATTCGAGCCAGAGCGAGTTCAACCTGCGCCGCCGGATCGTCACCGATGCCGATGGCCGCTACCGCGCGCGCAGCATCGTACCGTCCGGCTATGGTTGCCCGCCCGATGGCACCACCCAGGAAGTGCTCGATCAGCTCGGTCGGCATGGCAACCGCCCGGCGCACATCCACTTCTTCATCTCCGCGCCTGGTTATCGTCATCTGACCACGCAGATCAACCTGGCCGGCGACGAGTACCTGTGGGACGACTTCGCCTACGCCACCCGCGAGGGCCTGATCGGCGACGTGACCTTCATCGAGAGCGAAGCTGCCGCGCGTGACCATGGTTTCCAGGGCCAGCGCTTCGCCGAAGTGAACTTCGACTTCCAGCTGCAGAGCGCCACCGCGCCTGACGCTGAACAGCGCAACGCGCGCCCGCGTGCGCTGCAATAAATCGGGTAGCCAACCACCCTGCGTTTAACCGGCCTTCTGGGCCGGTTTTTTTTGCCCAGAATTCGCCCCGGACAAGTGCAATTATTCGTCTGGATCGACAGGCCAAGGGCGATGAGGACGAATGCTGCTGGTGGTTTGAGCTGCAACGCCCGAGCCGCGATGTGCCACGCTGATCGGCATCCTGCATCTGTAGGATGGTCACCGCCGAGGGGGGCGAGGATACTCGATCTCAGGCCCTGCCCTGTCTCAAGACACCGGCCGCTCACTGATGACTGAGAACCGTATTGCGGTTCAGACAAGAACAAAAAAGTCGCAGCAAGGTATCCACCATGAGCACTATCGACGAACGCTTCCTTTGCGTTAATCGTTTCTCCGCATTCAACGCGCTGACGCTCGAATTGCAACGTCTGGCGCAGGACACGCCTCTGACGCTCTTTCGTCAGCAGGTGCTGGTGCGATTGCAGAGTGTGATTGCCTTCGACAAGGCTTGGTGGGGAAGAGCTGCATTGGTCGATGGACTCCCCGAGGAACACAGCAGCTACGTATTCATGTTGCCGGGCAGTTATGTAGATGACTGGCGCTCAATTCGCGAGCAGGACATCACGATTCCCCTCACGCATGTAAGCCCTGGCAGATCCGTCATCATCGACAGCCAGGATGAGCGTACGCCAGACGGTTTGCGTTGGCTGGGGCGCAAGCATGACTTCGGCGAGTTCCTCTGCATCATCCATATCGATCCGCTCACCCAGCTCAGAGTGCACCTGACCCTCTACAGGGAAATTGCCGGAGCGCCATTCGTTACTGACGATCAGTTGCTGCTCGACCATCTCATGCCGCATCTGGTGGCTGCAGAAGGCGCCAATCAGATTCGCGCCCTGGTTGCCCTGCGTGAAACCCTCAACAGCCCTGGCACCCTGGCACTGGCCGTCTGTGACCAGCAGGGCGTACTGCACTATGCAGAACGCGGTTTCGTCGACCATATGCTGTTGGAGTGGCCGCAATGGAAAGGCTCCTGCCTGCCCCAGGGCATGAACCTCAATACCTATCGGGGAGATAAGTTGACGGTGGAGTCCACGCAAGTCGGGGACTTCCATTTGCTGATCGCCCGCCCCTGTTCGGTATTGAATGTTCTCAGTGCACGAGAGACCGATGTCGCCGAGCGCTTCGGCGGTGGCCGAACGTACAAGGAAATCGCCCGTGAGCTGGGTTTGGCACCCAACACGGTGCGCCACCACATTCGCAGTATCTACGAGAAGTTGGGTGTGAGCGGTAAAGCGGGTATCGCCCAGTTGTTACACCACCCTCCAGGTTGATCCAGAAACAATAACCGACTGCTGTTCAGGACAGCGGTCACGGGGAAGTTTTGTCTGCTGTTTTACCCACACAACACAATAGGATAATTCCCATGTTCATTCGCCGTGCGTACTTGGCTTTACTTTCGTTAGTTGGAATTACGTGCTCCAGTATTCAGGCCGCTGACCTCAATGCGCGTGATTTCGTCTCCGCCCCGGTCGGTACCAGTATTGGTGTCGCCTATCTTCCGCTGATTCGTTCGAACAACTTCCATGGTGCCGCCGACCGCAATGGTGACGCCGATTTGTCGGTCAATGTATTCGCTTATCGCCAACTCTGGTTCAGCGATATTTGCGGCACGCTCTGCACGCCTCAGTTCGTATTGTCCTATGTCGATACCGATGCCCGCTTGCCTGGCTCTGCCGAGCGAAAAAGCGATCGCGGCCTGGGTGATCCGCAAATCGGCGGCACGCTGTTCTTCATCAACGATCCCGAATCGCGTACCTACAGTGGCCTGCTGACGATGCTCAGCGTGCCGATTGGCGAGTACGACAGCCGCAACCCGGATGTGTCCGCCGGTGCCAATCGCTGGACGCTGAACCTCAACTACAACTACACCCAGGGCGTTGGCGAGAAGTGGCTGCTGGAGGCGAACGTCGAGGCCTATCTCTACGGCAAGAACGACGACTACTTTGGCTCCGACCTCGAGCAGAAACCGCTCTATCGGTTGCAGGCCTTCGCTTCCTATGATTTCACGCCCAGCACCTATGGCGCCTTGCGCCTGATCCATGCCGACGGCGGCGAGCTGCAGTTCAACGGCCGTACCCTCGATGACACTCACCAGCGTTACACCCAGGTGGGGTTCGAAGTCGGTCACTGGCTCGACAGGCGCAATCAGGTGATGTTGGGGCTGACGCGTAATGTGTCCACCACCAACACCTTTGCCCAGAACAGTCTCCTGCTGCGCTTTGCGCATGCGTTCTGAGGTGGCTGCCATGCGTATATCCACCGTCATGGGGCTGGCGCCCTTGCATCTGTTCGCCGTTGTCCTGTTCGCAGCCATCGTGCCCAGTGTGCTGATGATGGCACCTGTCGTGGCTTCGCAGTACGCCGCCGAACTCGGCATCGGCCCGGCTCGAATAGGCCAGTTGTTCTCCGCCGAGTTGGCCGCGATGAGTCTGGCGACCTTGCCGTCCTACTTCTGGCTGTCGCGCTGGAACTGGCAACGCGTCGCCTTCGGCGCGGCTGCCGTGTTCATCCTGGCCAACCTGGTATCGGCCTACAGCGTCGATTTTCATTCGCTGCTGGGGCTGCGCACGTTGAGTGCGCTGGCGGGCGGAACGCTGATGGTGATCTGCATTGCCAGTGCATCTGCCAGCTCGCAGCAGGATCGGGTCTATGGCCTGTGGGTGAGTGGTCAACTGATCCTGGGCGCGCTGGGGCTGTGGATTCTACCCACGCTGTTCGCCATGGCCGGGCTGAAGGCGCTGTATCTGAGCCTTGCCTTGTTGATGGCGCTATGCATGCCGCTGGCCGCTTTCTTCCCGGTTGCTGCCCGCTCTCGGGCGCAGAGCCTGAGCTCGGCTGGCGCGTCGAACAGTCGGCTACCAGGGCTGCTCGGGGTGTTTGCCGTGTTGATGTTCTACGTCGGTCTCAGTGCGGTCTGGACTTTCGTCGGCAGCATTGCCAGCGCGGCCAATATCGATGCGCTCAGCAGTGGGCAGATCCTCTCCGTCGCCACTGTGCTCGGCATCCTTGGTTCGCTCTGCGCAACGCTGATCGGTGCGCGCTGGTCTCGCCACATCCCCCTGCTGGGAGGCTACGCCATGATGGTCGGCGCGGTGGTTCTCCTCCTCGGTAGTCCTGATGTCCTGCGCTTCGCCCTGGCCGCGCTGCTGTTCAAGTACGCCTGGACCTTCGTGCTGCCCTTCATCCTCGCCACTCTCGCAAGTTTCGATCAACGCGGTCGCCTGATGAGCACTGTCAACCTGGTGATCGGTGGCGGCCTTGCCCTGGGGCCGGTGATCGCCGGGCCCGTACTGGAAAGTTCGCTCGGCATGAACGCGGTTCTGCTGGGTAGCGCCTGCTGCCTGCTGCTGTCATGCCTGGCATTGATGCTCAGTAACGTTTTCCACAAAACCCCCGCTTATTCATTCGAGTCCACTGGAGTTCAGTCATGAAAGGTACAACCGGTTTTTTCTTCGACGAGCTTTGCTTCTGGCATAGCGCCGGCATGCACGCTCTGGTGATGCCGGTCGGCGGCTGGGTGCAGCCGCCTGCCGCTGCAGGTTTTGCCGAGTCGCCGGAGACCAAGCGCCGACTCAAGTGCCTGATGGATGTCTCCGGTTTGAGCCGTCAGTTGGCTTTGCGCTCGGCTGAGCCGGCCAGCGAGGCCGATCTGCTGCGGGTTCATCCCGAGGCTTACCTGCAACGTTTCAAGGCACTGAGCGATGCCGGAGGCGGGGAGTTGGGGGCAAATGCACCAATCGGCCCGGGCACCTATGAAATTGCCAAGCTCTCGGCAGGGTTGGCGATGGCGGCGGTGGACAGTGTCATGAGCGGTGAAGTCAGCAACGCCTATTCGCTTTCCCGTCCGCCGGGCCACCATTGCCTTGCCGATCAGGCCATGGGCTTCTGCTTCCTGGCGAACATTCCTATTGCCATCGAGGCGGCCAAGGCCAAGCATGGCCTGGGGCGTGTGGCGATCATCGACTGGGACGTTCACCACGGTAACGGCACGCAGTCGATCTACGAACAGCGTGATGACGTACTGACCATTTCCCTGCATCAGGAAAACTGCTTTCCGCCCGGTTACAGCGGCGTCGAGGATCGCGGTCGTGGTGATGGCCAGGGCTTCAACCTCAATCTGCCTCTGCCGGCCGGCAGCGGCCATGATGCCTACCTGCAAGCCATGCAGGAAATCGTGGTGCCGGCCCTCGAACGTTTCGCGCCGGAGCTGATCGTGGTGGCCTGCGGTTACGACGCCAACGGAGTCGACCCGCTGGCGCGCATGCTGCTGCACAGCGACTCGTTCCGGGCGATGACCGCGCTCTTGAAGGATGTCGCCGCGCGCCACTGCAACGGCCGTCTGGTGATGGTGCACGAGGGCGGTTATGCCGAGGCCTACGTGCCTTTCTGTGGATTGGCGGTGATTGAGGAGATGGCAGGTGTACGCACGGCCGTGGAAGATCCGATGTTGCCGCTGTTGCAGTTGCAGCAGCCGGGGCCGGCATACAGCCAGTTCCTGAAGGGTTACGTGGCCAACCTGGCCAGGCAGTTGGTCTGACTCTGGTGCCGTGCTCCACTGGCAGTGGGTACGGCTCGCTCCATTGGGCTTAACGGGTAGGTCTGCGATTGCTGGGCTGTCGTCATGCTTTGCGGCATCATCACAGGCATCCGCCTTTGGTGCCCGTGATGAACATCGACACCCGAATCAAATTCCGCCACTTGCTGTGCTTTCTCGAAATCGCTCGCCAGCGCAGCTTCGCCAAGGCGGCTGATGCGCTGGCGGTCAGCCAGCCGGCGATTTCCAAGACGCTCAAGGAGCTGGAAGAAATCCTCGCCGCCAGTCTGTTCGAGCGGGGCAAGAGTGGTGTCAGCCTGACGGCTGCCGGTGTGGCCTTCATGCGTTACGCCGGCCCTTGCGTGCAGGCGTTGCGCGATGGGGTGAACAGCCTGCGCGAAGGCGAGCACGAGGCCGGGCAGGTGCGCGTTGGCGTGCTCTCGACGGTGGAAAGCCTGCTGATTCCCGAGGTGGTGCGGCGCCTGCATGAGCGCCATTCGGCGCTGGTGGTCAGCGTCGCCACCGGGCCTGGGGCCTATCTGTTGAGCCAGTTGCGTGTCGGCGAACTGGATCTGGTGATCGGCCGCATGACCGACAGCCCGGATATCCAGGGCCTGACCTTCGAGCATCTGTACAGCGAGTCGATGACCTTGGTCGTGCGCCCCGGTCATCCGTTGCTTGCCGCTGGTGATGAAGCACTGGGGCGGCTGGGCGATTACCCGCTGGTATTGCCGACAGCGGGCACCACCATTCGCAAGCACGCAGACAGCCTGTTCGTGCAATGCGGGGTAACGCCTTCGCGCCAACGCCTGGAGACCCTGTCGCCGGCACTCAGCCGACGCTACGTGCTGTGCAGCGATGCGCTATGGGTCGCGCCGCAGGACTCGGTGTGCCTGGACGTGCAGCGCGGTGAGCTGGTCGAACTGCAGTTGCATGTGCGTGAGCCCGGTGGCTCGGTGGGTATCTGCCGCAATGGCGCTCTCAGCTTGCCGCTCGCGGCCGAGCGCTTCTGCGATGTGCTGCGCGAGGTGGCGCAGGCCTACCGCGAGGGTGCCTTTCCATAACCATCTGGTTATGTTTTGGCGGCGTCTTTTCAATGTTCATCACGGTGGGTTTGGCCGAGACTGCGGCAACTCCCTGGGGAACCTGCACCCTGGGAAAACTCCACAATAGCCATAACAGGAGTGCAGCATGTCTGCCGAGGACAACCGTCGCTTTGCCATTCGCGACCGCAACTGGCATCCGAAAGCCTTCACCCCCGACTACAAGACATCCATCGCCCGCTCGCCGCGCCAGGCGTTGGTGAGCATCCCGCAGTCGATTTCCGAGACCACCGGTCCGGACTTCTCGCACCTGAAATTCGGCGAGCACGACAACGATCTGCTGCTCAACTTCAACACCGGCAGTCTGCCCATCGGTGAGCGCATCATCGTCTCCGGCCGGGTGATGGATCAGTACGGCAAGCCGATCCCGCATACCCTGGTGGAAATGTGGCAGGCCAACGCCGGTGGCCGCTACCGGCACAAGAACGACCGCTACCTGGCGCCGCTCGATCCCAACTTCGGCGGTGTCGGCCGCGCGCTGACCGACAGCGAAGGCCGCTACATCTTCCGCACCATCAAGCCCGGGCCCTATCCGTGGCGCAACAACCCCAACGACTGGCGTCCGGCGCACATCCACTTCTCGCTCAATGGCCCGTCGATTTCCACGCGTCTGATCACCCAGCTGTATTTCGAAGGTGATCCGCTGATCCCGCTGTGCCCGATCGTCAAATCGATCGCCAACCCGGACGCCGTACAGACGCTGATTGCCAAACTCGACATGAGCACGGCCAATCCGATGGATTGCCTGGCCTACCGCTTCGATATCGTGCTGCGTGGCCAGCGGAAGACCCATTTCGAAAACAACTAATGAGCGGCCCAGGATCTGCTGCGCGTCGGCCAGACGGCGTTAAAAACGGCTTCGGAATGCTCATTTACTACTCGTAAACTGCGCTTCCTCAGCCCTTTTTGCCTTGTCTGGCTCTAGCTCGCGAGATCCTGAGCAGGCTCATGGGAGGAATACCATGCCTGTTGAACTACTGCCGGAAACCCCCTCGCAGACTGCCGGCCCCTATGTGCATATCGGCTTGGCCCTAGCTGCCGCGGGTAACCCGACCCGCGAGCAGGAAATCTGGAATCAGATGGCGCGCCCTGAAGCCCCGGGCGAGCACATCGTGCTGGTCGGCCATGTCTATGACGGCAATGGCCACCTGGTGCGCGACGCCTTCCTCGAACTGTGGCAAGCCGACCATCAGGGCCATTACGACGAGGACTACGACCAGAGCAAGGCCTTCAATGGCTTCGGTCGTACTGCGACCACCTTCGATGCTGGCAGCGAGTGGTTCGCCTACACGGTCAAGCCCGGCGTGGTGAACAACGCCGCTGGCGTGCCGATGGCGCCGCATATCAACGTCGCGCTGTTCGCCCGTGGCATCAACATCCACCTCAATACTCGCTTGTATTTCGAGGACGAAGCCGAAGCCAACGGCAAGGATCCGGTACTCAACCTGATCGAGCAGCCGCAACGCCGCGAGACGCTGATCGCCAAGCGTTGCGAAGTGGATGGCAAGCCGGCCTATCGCTTCGATATCCACATCCAGGGAGAGGCTGAGACGGTCTTCTTTGACTTCTGAGTTGCATGCACAGGCCGTGCGTCTGATCGAGGCGCGCGACCTGCATCTGGATGATTCGCAGCAACGGATGCTCGCTCGTCTGGCCGACTGGCTGCAGGCGCGCATTCGGTCGTCTGCCTGGCGCCGCCGGCCTGCTGCCGGGGCCTACCTCTGGGGGGGCGTCGGACGTGGCAAGAGCTTGCTGCTGGCGGCGCTGTTCGAGGCCGCAGCAGTAGCCAGCAAGCGCCGCGTACATGTTCACGCGTTGCTGCAGGACGTGCAGCAACGCATGCTGGCGTTTGCCGGCCATGCCGATCCGCTGCAACGGGTAGCCGACGAACTGGCCAGCGAAGCCCGACTGCTTTACCTCGACGAATTTCACGTCCATGACATTGGTGATGCGATCCTGCTTGGGCGACTGTTGCAGCCGCTGATCGAGCGCGACTGCATCCTGCTGTTCAGTTCCAACTATGCGCCGGCGCAGTTGTGTCCCAATCCGCTGTATCACAGTCGTTTCAAGCCCTTCGCTGACCTGTTGCAACGGCGTTGCCTGGTACTGCAGATGGACGCCGGCCCCGACTATCGTGCCCGCAGCACACGGCACTGGGGGCTCTATATGGAAGGTCCGGCGGCTCTGCTGGAGGCGCGTCTGGCGCATGTGCCGGCCACTTCGCAGTTGCTTCTACAGCGCCGCGCTCTGACACTGCGCGGCATGGATGACCGAACGGTTTGGCTGGATTTTTCAGCACTCTGCCGGCAGCCATTGGCCAGCGGCGACTACCTGCAGCTATGCCAGCGTTTCGCGCATATCGCCATCGGCGATCTGCCGGCGCTGAGGTACTGTTCGCTGGATGAGCAGCAGCGTCTGGTCAACTTCATCGACATCGCTTACGACAGTGGTTGCGAGCTCTGGCTGCAAAGCGAGAGTTCTCTCGATGTGCTGTGCGCAGGTGTCTCGCACGGCGATTTTTCCCGTACTCGCAGTCGTCTCGCGCAACTGCGCCAAGAACAAGTGGAGAGCCTGGCATGCTAGCGGTTCTGAGCATTACCGCACCGATCTTCATCCTTATCGGTCTGGGCTTTTTTTCGGCCCGAATCGCTCTGGTCAATCGTGAACAGGTGCGCGGTATGGGCACCTTCGTCATCTACTTCGCCTTGCCCTCGCTGGTCTTCAAGGCATTGGCCGAGCGCAGTTTGAGCGAGGTGCTCAACTGGCCGTATCTGCTGGCCTTTGCGTTGGCATCGCTGAGCCTGTTCGGCATCGGTTTGCTGGTAGCACGGCGCTGGCGCGGGCTTGCGCTGTCGCACAGTGCCATCCTGGCAATGGGCATGTCGGTGTCCAACAGCGGTTTCGTCGGCTACCCCATCGCGGTCATGGTGATAGGGCCGACGGCGGCGCTGGCCATGGCGCTGGGTATGCTGGTGGAGAACCTGGTGATGATTCCACTGGCACTGGCCATCGCCGAAGCCGGCCGGCAGGGTGGGCAGGGCTGGACGGTGGCACGCGAAACGGCGCTGCGCCTGCTGCGCAATCCGCTGATCATCGCCATCGTGCTGGGCCTGCTGATGTCGATGCTGGAACTGCACCTGCCGACGGTTCCGGCTCGGGTCATCGACATGTTGGCCGCCGCCTCTGCACCGGTGGCGCTGTTCGTCATCGGCGCCACGCTCAACGGCATGAAGACCGGCGGCATGGCGGCGGATCTGGCGCAAACCTCCATCGGCAAACTGATTCTGCATCCGCTGCTGATGTTTGCAGCGCTGAGCCTGGTGCCGGGTATCGACCCGATGCTGATGGTCGCCGGCGTGCTGTTCACCAGTGCGCCGATGATGAGCGTGTTCCCCATCCTCGGTCAGCGCTTCGGCCTTGAAGAACGCTGCGCCGCCGCCCTGGTGGGCTGCACGGTGCTGGCCTTCTTCAGCGTCAGCGTGTTGCTGGTGCTGTTGCGCTGGCAGGGATTGCTGCCGGGCTGAGGGGGCGTTTACGGCACCAGGTAGTTCTTCACCCCGGTGAAGATGATCTGCGCCGCCAGGGCGCAGACGAACAGGCCCATCAAGCGGCTGACGATCTGCAGGCCCTGGTCGCCGAGCAGGCGCTCGAACTGGTTGGACAGGTACAGCACGATGCCGACGGTGAGGCTGGCGAGGAAGATCGCCGCCACGGCCACCAGTTTATCGTCCCAGTGCGGCTGGCTGGCGCCCATCAGCAGCAGGGCGCCGATGGTACCGGGGCCGACGGTGATGGGAATGGTCAGCGGTACGATGGTGACGTCCTGCTGCACGTTGTCGCTCTGCACCGCCGACTTGCCCTGGGCCATGCCGAGCGCGGAGATGAACAGCACCGAGCCTGCGCCGATACGGAAGGCGTCGATGGTGATGCCGAAGAGGGTGAAGATGTGTTTGCCGAACAGGTACAGCAGCACGCTGGCAATCAGCGTCGCCAGCGCCACCTTCCAGGCCAGACGTTTGCGTTCCTTGAGGGTGTAGCCGCGGCTCAGGCCAATGAAGCAGGAGAGGACGAAGAAGGGGCTATAGAGCACCAGCATCTTCAGGTAGAGGCTGAACATATCGGACGCCATGGCGGCAGGCTCGCAGGAAGGCAGAAAAAGACTAGAAGACCATCAATGTGGCTGGGCGTCACGCTGACGGCGCAGTTCGCGTTCGGCGATCCAGTGCTCGATCAGCTCCCGCAGCTGTGACAGCTCCACCGGTTTGGACATGTGCCCGTCCATGCCAACCGCGCGGGCTCGTTCCTTGTGCTCACTGAGGATATGCGCGGTCAGGGCCACCACGGGGGTGCGTGGGCGCTTCTCGGTAGCTTCCCACGCGCGCAATTGCTCTGTAGCCGAGAAACCGTCGAGTACCGGCATTTCGCAGTCCATCAGCACCAGGTCGTAGTGCTGCGCTTTCATCGCGTTGAGGGCTTCCTCGCCATTGCTGGCGGTATCGGGCTGCAGGTTGAGTTTGCCGAGCATGCCGCGAATCACTTTGGTGGAGATACTGTTGTCTTCAGCGACCAGAATACGGAAGTCGACCGGGACGTTCAGGGGTGTACTGACGGGCGTCGGTGCGGCCTGCGCTGGCGTATCGTTGGGGCGTTGCGCCAGTTCGTCGGCGAGGGTGGTCTTGAGCGTATAGCCGGCCACCGGCTTGGCCAGGATGCGCTTGATCCCTGCGTTGCGCGCGATCACCTTGCTCGGCGCGTTGCTGATACCGGTAAGCATGATGATCAGGATGTCGTGGTTGAGGCTCGGGTCTTCCTTGATCTTCGCCGCCAGTTGCATGCCGGTCATGCCGGGCATGTCCTGATCGAGCAGCACGGCATCGAAGTATTCGCGCATGTGTGCTTTGGTGCGCAGCAGGGCCAGGGCCTCCTTGCCGGAGGGCACCGCGCTGACCTGCAAACCCCAGGCATTGCACTGCTGCACCAGCACCTTGCGGCAGGTGTCGTTGTCGTCCACCACCAGCAGGCGGGCGCCCTGCAGCGGGCTGTCGAGATCGGCTTCCGGTTGTTCCAGGCGTGCGGCGTCCAGCGGCAGGGTCAGCCATAGCGTGGTGCCCTGGTTGCCACTGCCTTGGATACCGAATTCGCCGCCCATCAGGCGCACCAGTTGGCGCGCGATGATCAGGCCGAGGCGTCCGCCCAGGCGGGTGGCAGCGAGGAAGTCGCGGCTCTGCAGTTCGGCGGTGAGCAGCGCGTCGCGTTCTTCCGGCGGCAGTGGGCGACCGCTGTCTTGCACGGCAATGCGCAGGCGATGCTGATCGCTGCTGCTATCGAGTGCAGCGACCAGCAGAATCTCGCCTTCGGTGGTCTGTTTGAAGGCATTGTCGAGCAGGCTCAGCAGTGCCTGGCGCAGGCGCGTCGGGTCGCCGCTGATGACGCGTGGCACCTGCGGCTGGATGAAGCTGATCAACTCCACCTTCTGCTGCTCGGCCTTGGCGCGGAAGATGTCCAGGCAGTCCTCGATCAGCGCGCCGAGATCGAACTGCACGTCGTCCAGTTCGATCTGTCCGGACTCCAGCTTGGAGATGTCGAGAATCTCGTTGATCAGGGTGAGCAGTTCGTTGCCCGAGCTGTGGATGGTCTGCACGTAGTCGCGCTGCTTGGCCGACAGCGGCGTGCCCAGCAGCAGTTCGGTCATGCCCAGCACGCCGTTCATGGGGGTGCGAATCTCGTGGCTGATCTTGGCCAGGAACTCGGCCTTGGCGCGCAGCTCGGCGCTGCTCGCGGCCATGGCGGTGCGCTCGTGCAGGGTGTCGCGCTGGATCTGCCGCTGACGCTCGGTGAGCGACACACTGAGGATCAGGCCGGCCAGGGTGGCGACGCTGAATACGCCGAGCACCAGCCAGCCCGGGTTGAGCTGGTCGAAGCCCAGCAGCACTGGCACGAAGAAGCCGAAGCCGAGGTTGAATACCAGCATGCCAACGGCTACCAGTCGCGCCGGTTGATACCCGGCGCGCCAGTGCAGGCTGGATACCAACAGCAGATTCAGGGTGCTCAGTGCCACCAGCAGGTAGACCAGCGAGCTGAACCAGAACAGGCCGGTGATGGTGATGCACAGGCCATAAGCCAGCAGCAGCAGGGCGTTGCCTTGGAGCAGGCGATTGAGAGGACTGTGCTGTGCTGGTGTATCCCGCACGAAGCCCAGGCCGAAGGCCAGGCCACTGAAGGCGGCGAACAGGGCTGATACATCCGCGATCAGCGACTGGTTGTAGCCGAGGCCGGGCAGCCATTGGGCGAATATGCCCAGGTTGGCGGACGAGCAGATCGCCAGGCCGATGTTCACGCCGGCCAGCCACAATCCACTGGTGCTGCGGCTGTAGAGGAAACGGATGAGGTTGTACAGGGTCAGCAGCAGTAGCGCGCCGAACAACATGCCATAGAGGTAGGCAGGTTTTTCCAGGCTGACCACTTCGCTCTGATCCATCACCTTGAACCAGGTCATCAGCGGATGGTTCGAGGTGAGGCGGACGTAGGCCACGCGTGACTGGCCATCGTTGGGCAGCGGCATCAGGTAGAAACGCGATGGCAGCGGTCGCGACTCCAGCGGCATGGCCTCGCCTGTGTGCAGGTTCTGCTCCAGCTGGCCGTCTCGCAGCAGGTAGTAGTCGAGGTACTGCACCCGCGGGGAGAACACCCAGAGCCAGGTCGGTTGCTGATTGGCCGGCAGTTCGGCGCGCAGCCAGACGGCATGCTGGCTGGGGGGAAAGGTGAAGGATTGTTTGCTGAGCGGTTTGAACTGCTGGCGCTGGGCGCGTATCTCTTCCAGGCCGAGGCGCGCACTGGCATCGATCAGGTAGGACCAGTTCGCCGTCGTGACTGCCTTGTCCGCCGCTGTGGCCGGGAAAACGAGGCCGATCAGCAGTAGGCTGGCGAGTAGTCCGATGGCAGTCCTGAGCCGGTGCACGGGCAAATCCTTCTAAGTGAGTGGCCGGATTATAGCCAAGCATATGCTTGGGGAATATGGCATAGGTGGCCATTTTGCCGGGCCAAGTCGCACGGGATGATGGCGCCGGTTCGCTGTCAGGGCTGCATTGAGAGCATGTCTGCGCGCCTCAAGCAGGCGGGGTCTGTCTCTGTCAACTCACGAAGCAAAGCGTCATGTTGCAGGTGGCGTGCCGGTCATTGGCTGCAGGCCAGGGGGGTCGGTAGCTAGAGGCATTTTCAGGAAAATGCACGCATTAGACTAATGTCTAGTGCTGCCTTGGCCATAGGCGTCTAGCCTTGCCAATCAGAACAATCACAAGAAAGACGTCCGGGCACAGGGCGATCGGCGCTCCAGGCCTCAACGACGTCATGGAGGCAGCCATGAGTGTAGATTCAGCAGTAGAGGGTGGACATGAAGCAGCGAGGCCGATGACCAAGGAGGAGCGCAAGGTCATTCTCGCCTCGTCACTGGGCACGGTCTTCGAGTGGTACGACTTCTATCTGTACGGTTCACTCTCCGCGATCATCGCGGTGCAGTTCTTCTCCGGCGTCAACCCAACCGCAGCATTCATCTTCGCTCTCATGGCATTCGCCGCCGGTTTCGCGGTGCGCCCATTCGGTGCGATCTTCTTCGGCCGCCTGGGGGATCTGGTTGGCCGCAAGTACACCTTCCTCATCACCATCCTCATCATGGGCCTGTCGACATTCATCGTCGGCATCCTGCCTACCTATGCGCAGTGGGGCATCGCGGCGCCGATCATCCTCATCGTTCTCCGGCTGTTCCAGGGGCTAGCGCTGGGTGGGGAGTACGGCGGAGCGGCGACCTACGTGGCCGAGCACGCGCCACATGGCCGACGTGGCTTCTATACCTCGTGGATCCAGACCACCGCGACGCTGGGGCTGTTCCTTTCGCTGCTGGTGATTCTCGGCACCCGCACCTGGCTCGGTGAAGAAGCGTTCGCCGCCTGGGGCTGGCGCATCCCGTTCCTGCTGTCCATCGTGCTGCTCGGGGTGTCGGTGTGGATTCGTCTGACCCTCAGCGAAAGCCCGGCCTTCAAGAAGATGAAGGAGGAGGGCAAGACCTCCAAGGCGCCGCTGACCGAAGCCTTCGGTCGCTGGGAAAATGCCAAGGTTGCGCTGATCGCCCTGTTTGGTGGCACCGCCGGTCAGGCGGTGGTCTGGTACACCGGGCAGTTCTATGCGCTGTTCTTCCTTACGCAGACACTGAAAGTGGACGGTGCGACGGCGAACATCCTGATCGCCTTGTCACTGCTGATCGGTACGCCGTTCTTCATCATCTTCGGCTGGCTGTCGGACAAGATCGGGCGCAAGCCGATCATCCTCGGTGGCTGTCTGGTCGCGGCGTTGACCTACTTCCCGTTGTTCGCCCTGATCACTCACTACGCCAACCCGGCGCTGGAGCAGGCCCAGGCCAACTCGCCGGTTGTCGTCGTGGCTGATCCGAGCGCCTGCTCGTTCCAGTTCAACCCGGTCGGTACTGCCAAGTTCGTGGCGTCTTGCGACATCGCCAAGGGCTTCCTGGCGCGCAACTCGGTGAACTACTCCAACGAAGCTGCTCCGGCCGGTACCGTGGCGAGCATTCGCATCGGTGATCAGACCATCGCTTCGTTCGAAGGGGCCGGCATGCCGGCCGATCAGTTCAAGGCCCAGTCCGATGCTTTCAACGCCAGCATGACCGATGCGATCCGCGCGGCCGGTTATCCGGCCAAGGCTGATCCGGAGCAGATCAACAAACCGATGCTGGTCGTGCTGCTGACGGTATTGGTGTTGTTCGTGACCATGGTCTACGGACCGATTGCTGCCTTGCTGGTCGAGTTGTTCCCGACGCGTATCCGCTACACGGCGATGTCGTTGCCGTACCACATTGGCAATGGCTGGTTCGGGGGCTTCCTGCCAACCACCGCATTCGCGATGGTAGCGGCGACGGGAGATATCTATTACGGCTTGTGGTATCCGATCATCGTGGCGGTGATGACCTTCTTCATCGGCCTGTTCCTGATGCCGGAAACCAAGGATCGAGACCTGCGCAACTGGCACTGACCTCCGACTGAAACGAAAAGGCCCCGCATCTGCGGGGCCTTTTCTTTGGCGGTTGTAGCCCGGATGCAATCCGGGGAACTCGCGCTTTCTGTCCCGGATTGCATCCGGGCTACGTAACGAGGTGCTGTCAGCCCTCACCGCGCTCGCGGGCTATGGCCCGATAGCCGATGTCGTTGCGGTGGAACATGCCGTTCCAGCGAATCTTCTCGGCCAGGCGGTAAGCCTGCTGCTGGGCATCGGCAACGCTGGCGCCGATGGCGGTAGCGCAGAGCACGCGGCCGCCAGCGGTGACGATCTGGCCGTCCTTCAGCGCTGTACCGGCGTGGAATACCTTGCCGTCGAGCTTGGCTGCTTCATCCAGGCCTTCGATCACGTCGCCCTTGGCGTAGTCGCCCGGGTAGCCGCCTGCTGCCAGCACCACGCCCACGGTCGGACGCGGATCCCAGGTCGCTTCGACCTTGTCCAGCGCCTTGGCCAGCGCGGCCTCGACCAGCAGCACCAGCGAGCTTTCCAGGCGCACCATGATTGGCTGGGTTTCCGGGTCGCCGAAGCGGCAATTGAACTCGATGACTTTCGGCGCGCCCGACTTGTCGATCATCAGGCCGGCATAGAGGAAACCGGTGTAGACGTTGCCTTCGGCCGCCATGCCGCGCACGGTCGGGTAGATGACTTCGTCCATCACGCGCTTGTGCACCTCGGCGGTAACCACCGGTGCAGGCGAATAGGCGCCCATGCCGCCGGTGTTCGGGCCGCTGTCGGCATCGCCAACGCGCTTGTGATCCTGGCTGGTGGCCATCGGCAACACGTTTTCGCCGTCGACCATGACGATGAAGCTGGCTTCCTCACCGTCGAGGAACTCTTCGATCACCACGCGCGAGCCCGCCTCACCGAAGGCGTTGCCAGCGAGCATGTCGCGCACGGCGTCTTCGGCTTCCTGCAGGGTCATGGCGACAATCACGCCCTTGCCGGCGGCCAGGCCGTCGGCCTTGATCACGATCGGCGCGCCTTTTTCACGCAGATAGGCCAGGGCCGGCTCGACCTCGGTGAAGTTCTGGTAGTCGGCCGTCGGGATGTTCTGGCGTGCCAGGAAATCCTTGGTGAAGGCTTTGGAGCCTTCCAGCTGGGCCGCGGCGGCGGTGGGGCCGAAGATGTCCAGTTTGCGGTTGCGGAACAGGTCGACCACGCCTTTGACCAGCGGTGCTTCCGGGCCGACGATCGTCAGTTGCACGTTCTTTTCGGCGAAATCGGCCAGTGCCTGGATATCCAGGACATCGATGGCGACGTTTTCACACTTGGCTTCGGTGGCGGTGCCAGCGTTGCCAGGAGCGATGAAGACTTTCTCGACGCGTTTGTCCTGCGCCACTTTCCAGGCCAGGGCGTGTTCACGACCGCCGCTGCCGATGATCAATACGTTCATGGGATTCTCCTGAGCGTAGCCCGGATGCAATCCGGGGCTTTCAAGTGGGGGCGCTCCCGGATTTCATCCGGGCTACGTTCTACGAATTCGAGGGCGCGATGAAGCCGGTAGAGGCTAGGCGCCCTGGGTTTCGACAAGCGGAGTTGCCTATCGGCAATGAGCATTGGCGGAACCCGGGGCAACAACGCAGATGCCGGTTTCAGTGCGCCCGATTTTAGTGCCTGAAGTGGCGCATGCCGGTGAACACCATGGCGATACCGGCTTCGTCGGCAGCGGCGATCACTTCGTTGTCACGCATCGAACCGCCTGGCTGGATCACCGCGGTGATGCCGGCCTTGGCGGCGTTGTCGATACCGTCGCGGAACGGGAAGAACGCATCCGAGGCCATGACTGCGCCGGGTACCGGCAGGCCTGCATGCTCAGCCTTAATCGCGGCGATGCGCGCGGAGTTGACGCGGCTCATCTGGCCGGCGCCGACGCCGACGGTCTGGCGGTTCTTGGCGTAGACGATGGCGTTGGATTTGACGAACTTGGCCACTTTCCAAGCGAAGATCAGGTCATGGATTTCCTGCTCGCTCGGCGCGCGCTGGGTGACGATCTTCAGGTCTTCTGCCTTGATCATGCCGATGTCGCGGCTCTGTACCAGCAGGCCGCCATTGACGCGCTTGAAGTCCCAGCCGGCAGCGCGTTCGACTGGCCACTGGCCGCACTCGAGCAGGCGCACATTGGCTTTGGCAGCGACCACGTCACGGGCGGCGGCGCTGATGCTCGGGGCGATGATCACTTCGACGAACTGACGCTCGACGATGGCCTTGGCGGTCTCTGCGTCCAGCTCGCGGTTGAAGGCGATGATGCCGCCGAAGGCGGACTCGGTGTCGGTGGCGTAGGCCAGGTCGTAGGCCTTGCGGATGCCGCCTTCGTCTTCCGGTACCACGGCCACGCCACAGGGGTTGGCGTGCTTGACGATGACGCAGGCGGGCTTGACGAAGCTCTTCACGCATTCCAGCGCCGCGTCGGTGTCGGCGACGTTGTTGAACGACAGTTCCTTGCCCTGCAGCTGCACGGCGGTGGAAACGCTGGCTTCGCCTTTCTTCGCCTCGACGTAGAACGCCGCGCTCTGGTGCGGGTTTTCGCCGTAGCGCATTTCCTGCGCCTTGATGAACTGGCTGTTGAAAGTGCGCGGGAAGGCGCCGCGGCCTTCGGTGGACAGGGTGCCCGCTGCCTGGTCGATGGTGCCCAGGTAGTTGGCGATCATGCCGTCGTAGGCCGCGGTGTGCTCGAAGGCCTTCAGCGCCAGGTCGAAGCGCTGGGCATAGGTCAGGCCGCCGGCTTTCAGGGCTTCGACGATGCTGGCGTAGTCGCCGGTGTTGACCACGATGGCGACGTCCTTGTGGTTCTTCGCGGCAGAGCGAACCATGGTCGGGCCGCCGATATCGATGTTCTCGATGGCATCGGCCAGGTCGCAGTCAGGCTTGGCGACGGTGGCTTCGAAGGGGTACAGGTTGACCGCCACCAGGTCGATCGGCTTGATGCCATGCTCGTCCATCACCACGCCGTCGATGGCGCGACGGCCGAGGATGCCGCCGTGAATCTTCGGGTGCAGGGTCTTCACGCGGCCATCCATCATTTCCGGGAAGCCGGTGTAGTCGGCGACTTCGACTGCTGCCACGCCGTTGTCCTTGAGCAGCTTGTAGGTGCCGCCGGTGGAGAGGATCTCGACACCGAGGGCAGCCAGTTCGCGGGCGAACTCGAGGATGCCGGTCTTGTCGGAAACGCTGATCAGCGCGCGGCGGACGGGAAGGCGGGTGGTCTGGTCGGTCATTTCAGCATCCATCAGAGCGGGAATATCAGCAAAAAAGGCGGCTCATGTGGGCCGCCCTTTTCGGGAGTTCAGGTTTACAGCAGGTCGTACTGCTTGAGCTTCTTGCGCAGGGTGCCACGGTTCAGGCCGAGCAGCTCGGAAGCCTTGGTCTGGTTGCCCTTCACGTAGTTCATGACGCTTTCCAGCAGCGGGGCTTCCACTTCGGTCAGCACCAGGTTGTACACGTCGGTGACGTCAGCGCCCTCAAGATGGGCGAAATAGTTGTGCAGCGCCTTTTCCACGGCGCCACGCAGGGTCTGACCCTCCTCGCTCGGCGTGTTCAGGTGCTGTTTCAGGCTGGTGTTGTCACTCACGGGTGCAATTCCACTCACTAAGGTCTCAGTCATCAACGTCATGCGGCCACCTCGTTTCCATCGTTGTGCCGTTCGTGGAAGAACTCACGAACGTGGGCGCACTGGGCGTCCGTACTGTCCAGACGGTTGAATTGGGCGCGAAACTCCCTGGCGCCAGGCAGGGTTGCCAGATACCAGCCGACATGCTTGCGGGCAATGCGTACGCCCATCAAATCGCCATAGAAGGCGTGCAGTGCGGCCAGGTGCTCTAGCAGAATGCGTTCCACCTCGAGCAGTGCGGGTGCCGGCAGATTCTCGCCGGTGCGCAGGTAGTGCTCGATCTCGCGGAAGATCCACGGCCGCCCTTGGGCGGCGCGGCCGATCAGCAGGGCGTCGGCGCCAGTGGCGTCGAGCACGGCCTTGGCCTTGCGTGGGGAATCGATGTCGCCATTGGCGAACACCGGAATCGATATTGCCTGTTTGATGGCGGCAATCGTGTCGTACTCGGCTTCGCCGGTATAAAGGTCGGCGCGGGTGCGGCCATGTACGGAAAGTGCGGCAATTCCGGCGTCTTCGGCGATTTTCGCCACGGTGATGCCGTTCTTGTTCTGGCGATCCCAGCCGGTGCGGATCTTCAGGGTGACCGGTACGTCGACCGCGTTCACCACCGCATGAAGAATCTCGCGTACCAGCGGCTCGTCGCGCAGCAGGGCGGAGCCGGCAGCCTTGTTGCAGACCTTCTTGGCCGGACAGCCCATGTTGATGTCGATGATCTGCGCGCCAAGCTCGACGTTCTTGCGCGCCGCATCGGCCATCATCTGCGGGTCGCCCCCGGCGATCTGCACCGAGCGTGGCTCGGGATCACCTGCATGCAGCAGGCGCAGGCTGGATTTGCGGCTATTCCACAGGCGCACATCGCTGGTGACCATCTCCGATACCACCAGGCCGGCGCCGAGACGGCGGCATAGCTGGCGGAACGGGCGATCAGTGACGCCGGCCATAGGGGCCAGAATCAACCGATTGGGCAATGTGTAGGGGCCAATACGTGGGGCCGACATGGGGCGTCCCTGCTTGTTGGTTCGCAGTTGAGACAAAGGGCGATCAACACCAGGCCTCCACTGTGTCCTCAGGGGAAACGATGGTGGGTCGGTGCTCGCGAAAGGGTGGGCATGATACCCGCTCTGGATGACCGGATAAAGGTCGTTTTGAACAAATTCTGAACAGCTATTGGCTTATCGCCAGTAGTTAGATCAGCGGTCGTTTCACTGTCTGCGGTTCACTCGGGAGAGTGGAAGCTGAGGCTGTAGTTCACCGCACGGGTGCCTGGGTCGAGGATGTCCAGGGAGATGTGGATCGGCGTCTGCGGCGGCATTTCGCTTTGTCCGGCCAGCTCGCCAGCCAGGTATTCGCTGGGTTTGAAGCGTCGGCTGGCGATCAGTTGGCCACCGAGATCAGCGAAGCGCATTTCCAGCAGCGGGAAGGGCTGGGCGAAGGGGGCGCGATTGTAGAGGATGGCGTCGACGATCAGCGCGCCGGAGAACTCCGGATGGCTGCGTACCACCAGGTTGCTGCTGCGGATCTGGCTGATATCGACCTTCGATGGCAGTTCGCAACCGATGCTCGGGCACAGTTGCTCGAACCAGGGGCGATAACGATCCTGGCGGGCCAGTTCGTCGAAATTGTAGGCGGCGTATTGTGCCAGCAGGCCGCCAGCTGCGAGCAGGTTGAGCAGGCCCCAGCCGAACCAGCGTCCCCAGGGACGGGCGGGGGCTGGGCGCCAGTCCAGCTGCAGCGGTTCGTCGTCCAGCTCGAACAGGCGCGTCTCGCGCAGGTTCGGTTCGCTACGAGGGCTTTTGACGGCTTCACGATCACCCTGGTGTTCAGGTTCCTGATCGTCGTCCTGCTCGGGACTCAGGTTGCCGAGACGTGGTTCGTCCGGTTCATCGAGGTCGTCGGCTATGGACAGCGTCTGGGTCGCTGTCGGTGCGGTTGTGGGCGCGAGATCGACACTCGGAGCAGGCGTTTGCTTGGTGTCGCTGTCGTCGCTCGGTTGCAGTTCGAAACTGCTGCGTTTGGCCGGCTCGTCGCGCAGCAGGGCTTCGGCCCAGGCCTCGTCGTGCGATTCGTCATCGGCAGGCAGGGCGTTGTTGTCGAAGCGCTCGGCTGGATGCGGGGCGCGTTCCAGAGCGAGAAACTGCTGTGACAGCTGTTGCTCCTGCTCCTCCAGCCTGGCCAGTTCCTCGTCCAGATCGAGACTGTCCAGATCGAGATCGTCGTGAATCCACAGGGTGTCGTCGGCGGGCTTGGCTGCCGGCTTTGCGCTGGGCGATTGCGTGAGGGCTGATGCAGGCGCTGCTTTGACCACGGCAGGGCGATTGGCGGCGGCTGCGCCGAACAGCTGTTCAGCGGCATTGAACACGTGCAGGCAGGCCCCGCAGCGCACGGCGCCATGCGCAGCAGCCAGTTGCGCCTGGCTGACGCGGAAGCTGGTGCGGCAATGGGGGCACTGGGTGACGTGGTTTTCGCTCATGCGCGGTTCCGGAAAATCCAAGACGGCTAGTCTAACGTAACGGCTGCGCGGGATTCAGCGCTTGATACCGCTGATACGAACCCAGCCGTCCTTGATGGCGGTCGGGTCGAGCTCGAAGGCATCGGCATAGGCCGCGCGTACCTCATCGGCCTGCTCGGCGAGAATGCCGGACAGCGCCAGACGTCCACCGCCTTTGACCAGCGCGGTGATCTGAGGTGCCAGGGAAACCAGCGGGCCAGCGAGAATGTTGGCGACGACCACGTCAGCTGGCTGTTGCGGCATGTCGGCGGGTAGGTAAACCGGAAAGCGTGCCGGCTCGATGCCATTGCGCGAGGCGTTGTCGCGCGAGGCTTCCAGGGCTTGCGGGTCGATATCGGTACCGACTGCCTGCGGGGCGCCGAGCAGCAGCGCGGCGATGGCGAGGATGCCGGAGCCGCAACCGAAGTCGATCACGCTGCAGTCGTTCAGTGTCTGGCCGTCGAGCCATTCCAGGCACAGCGCAGTGGTCGGGTGGGTGCCGGTGCCGAAGGCCAGGCCCGGATCGAGCAGCAGGTTGACTGCGTCTGGTTCCGGCGCGGCGTGCCAGCTCGGCACGATCCACAGGCGTTGGCCGAAGCGCATCGGCTGGAAGTTGTCCATCCAGCTGCGCTCCCAGTCCTGATCTTCGATGCGTTCGATCTGGTGCTCTGGCAGCGCGCCACCACAGAGCAGTTGCAGGTGGGCGATCAGCGCGGTTTCGTCGGTATCGGCTTCGAACAGGGCGAGCAGATGGGTATTCGACCACAGCGGTGTGGTGCCCAGATCTGGCTCGAAGATCGGCTGGTCTTCGGCATCCATGAAGGTCACCGATACGGCGCCCACTTCCAGCAACGCATCCTCATAGGTTTCTGCCTGCTCGGGAGTGATGGCGAGACGGACTTGTAACCAGGGCATGGCAAACCTCATGAACGGTGCGCGGGGCGTTTGGCCGCGCAGCTTACTTGAACGGATAGGCCGCCTGCCAGTTGAGCCGTTGCGGGTGGCGACCAGGGCCCTTGCAGACGGTTACTACATTTCTCCCTCAAGCAGCGCACTGCTGTGGCGGATGTCGTGTTCGCTGAGGGTGCCTGTCCAGCGATACAGCAGCAGCAGGTTGGTAATGTAGGTGTAATGCGAGCGCAGAAGGTCACGGCGTGCTCTGAATTCGTCACGCACGCGCTCCAGAACCTCGACGGCGTTGTAGACGCCGAGTTCGAAGGCTCTCTCGGCGGCCTGTCGGGACTTTTCTGCGGCGTGCAGGGACTGCTCTGCCGCTTTGATGCGTTCCGGCCCGGTTTTCACATTGAGCAGAGCGGTTTGAGTTTCACGTACGACCTCGCGTTTGAGGCGCTCATAGTCGTAGCTGGCAGCGTCCTTTTCGGCATACAGGGTCGAGCTTCTGGCCGTGGTTGAACCGCCACTGTAGAGCGGAACCTGTATACCGATGGAGGCTATCAGGGTGTCTTTTTCCGGTGTGGGATTACTTTCGTAGTCGATATCGCTGCGTTGCGCCGAGAGCGTGAGATTGACACGTGGCAGGTGTTCGGCTTGCGCCTCGCGGTAAGCTTTTTCTGCAGCGACGACCCCATGCGATCTACTGCGCAGGGCAGGGTTGTGCACCAGCGCCTGTTTCACCCAGTCATTCTCGTTACGCAGTAATTGAGCATAGTCAGGCGCTTTCGGAAGGCGCTTCAAGGGTTCATCAATCGGCCGACCGATTCTTTCCGCCAAAGCGTTGCGGCTGCTGTGCACAGCATTCTCGGCATCTAGTATGTTGGTCTGCAGGATGGCTGCGCGGGCATCGGACTCAAGGACGTCGGTCAACATTGCCATTTGACGTTTGTACAACGCATGAACACGCTGCTGATTGCGCTGTGTCGCTTTCAGTTCTGCCTGGTTCAGCGCCAGTTCGTCCTCGCTGGCGAGAATGGCGAAGTACAACTCCGCAATCTTCAAGGCATTGTCGATATTGATGTCAGTCTCAGCCCAGTACTGCTGCTTGTTCAGCTCCTGATATTTTTGATAACTGCGCCAGATGCCTGGCGCATACAGTGGCTGAGTCAAGCTCAATGAATGGCTGACACCATTGGAGCGGATGGTTGCAGTCTCATAATCGTGTTCGGCACGACTAAAAGTATTGTTAAGCGATAGCTGCGGCAATAGCTGCCCCATCGCTTCGCGCTCACGCTGGTTGGCCGCCTCTTTCTGTGCAATGGCTTGCAGTAGACGAGGATCTTGCTGCAAGGACTCCTGATACAAGAGCCATAAGTCGCTGGCTTGCGGCGATGCATGAGCACTACCAATCAGTAAGCTACACAGCAGCAATGGCGCAATGCGCATGTGTCAGTCCTCGGTCAGTGAGCGCGCTATCCAGTTGCTAGCGGGCTGCAATAGATAACTGAGGAGAGTTCTTGAGCCTGTGTTGATCAGTACTTCGGCAGGCATGCCTGGTAAAAGGGTTTGCGGGCCAAGGTCATGCAGGCCTTTGGCGGTGATAGCGACTTTGCCTAGGTAGTAGGGTTGACCTGTTTTTTCATCGATTATCCGGTCGGCCGAAATCTGCTCCAGTACGCCTTCTATGACAGGAGTGGTGGCGCTATTGAAGGCGCTGAAGCGTACGTCGGCCTTCTTGCCGGGGGCGATACGGTCGATATCATTCGGTGATACGTGAGCTTCGATGATCAGATCGGCATTTTCCGGCACGATTTCCAGGATGGGCTGACCCGCTCCCAGTACAGCGCCGAGCGTATGAACCTTGAGGCCAAGGATCATGCCGGATGCTGGTGCGCGAATGGCGCTACGCTCCAGGCGATCTTCGAGGCCCCTTAGGCGTTCGCGGATATCGAATGCCTGGGTTTGTACTTCGGCCAATTGGGTGGTGATTTCGTTGGTAAGGTTCTTCTGCAGTTGCAGAATCTGCAGGTTGGCTTCGCTGCTGCGCTGCTGCGCTTGGGATATGGCTGCAAGATGGTCGGCGATCTCGCCCGCGAGTCTGGATAGATTGCGTTCTTGTTCGCGTAGGCGTTGTTTGTCGGTGAAGCCTTCGTTGAGTAACGCCTGCAAATCGTTCGCTTCTTCCCGATGCGATTGTTCCAGCTGGCGCTTGCTGCGAATGACTGCTTCCAGGCCCCGTATCTGCGCCTGCAACTGAGCGACTGTCTGCTCCAGTATCTGGGTTTCACCCGCATGGGCTTGTCGGCGAGCGCGAAAAAGTGCTTGCTCGGTCTGCCAGGCTTCGTGAGCCCGTGGCTGGGCGCTCGTGTCTGCCGGGATGCTCAGGTCGTCTTGATTCTGCAGTTCTGCCAGTAGTCGGGCTTCCAGTGCAGCGGTCGCGATCTGCTGATTACGCAGCACTTCCAGCTCGGCTTGCAATTGCGTGACGTCGAGGTTCAGCAGGATATCGCCTTGTTTGACTACATCTCCGTCGCGCGCATGAAGCTCGCGCACGATGCCTCCTTCCAGATGCTGAACTGTCTTGCGGTAGCTTTTCACTGTCACCACGCCTGGTGCCAGCGCTGCGCTGTCCAATGGCGCGAGGCATGCCCAGCCGCCGAAACCGCCGAACACGGCGAGCAGGATCAGATAGCCAACACGACGAATGCCGCGATCATCAAAAATATCTGTAGCAGGAGTCGATGGCATCATGTGCGCTGTTCCCTGCTTTTCTGCAGATGCTCGAACACTTTTTCCTTCGGTCCGTAGGCGACCAGTTCACCGGCGCTGAGCAGCAGAACGCGTTCTGTTGCCTGCAACACGCCAGGACGATGGCTGATGACCACGACCGTAGTGCCGTTCTGCTGCAATTGCAGGATGGCGCGAGCGAGCATCTGTTCGCCACTTTCGTCGAGGTTGGAATTGGGCTCGTCCAACACCACCAGGCGGGGTTGGCCGTATACGGCGCGAGCCAGAGCAATACGTTGGCGCTGGCCGCCGGACAGCCCACCGCCATTGGCTCCGATGACCGTGTCATAGCCTTCCGGCAGTTGCAGGATCAATTCATGAACACCCGCCATGCGGGCAGCAGCGACAACAGCGTCGGAGTCGATATCGCCAAAGCGGGCGATGTTTTGCGCGATGTTGCCTTCGAAAAGTTCGATGTCCTGTGGCAGGTAGCCAAGATGAGGCCCCAACTCTTCGTTATTCCATTTGCTGACATCTACGCCGTCCAGGCGAACCGAGCCGCCACGGGGAGCCCAGATACCCAGTATGGCGCGGGCCAGGCTGGATTTTCCCGCGCCACTGGGGCCCATTATTGCCAGGGTTCCTGCTGCGGCGAGGCGAAAGCTCAGCCCTTTTATCGTGATCTGCTGGCTTCCAGGAGGGCTCAACAGCAGGTTGTCGATGGTCAGCTCTCCTTTTGGGGCTGGTAGCGACATGCGCTCGGGCTCCTGGGAGATATCTTCCAGGAGTTCATTCAATCGCTGGTACTGGCCTCGTGCGGCGATTACACCTTTCCAGGATCCGATGATCTGATCGACAGGTGCCAAGGCGCGGCCCAGCAATATGGAGCCGGCAATCATCAGCCCCGGGCTGATCGCTTGCTCGATCACAAGGTAGGCACCCACACCCAGAATCAGCGACTGGGTTATCTGGCGAAAGGTTTTCGACACGGCCGTAAGCAGGCCGGCGCGGTCACTGGCTAGGCTTTGGCTGCGTAGCACCCGATCATTAGCTGTGGCCCAGCGCCGGCGTAGGTTGCCGAGCATGCCCATGGCTGCGACAGCTTCGGCATTGCGCAGGTTCTTCTCGGTAAATTGACTGGCATGCAGGCTTTCCTGATTGGCCTGCTTCAGTAAGCTATGTGTCCAGCGCTCGTTGACGATGGCCAGTACCCCAAGTAGTAGGGCTGAGGCTAGGGCAAACCAGCCGAACCAAGGGTGAAAGGCAAACATGACGGCAATGTAGATGGGAATCCATGGCGCATCGAAGAAGGCGAACAGACCGTTCCCGGTAATAAACTGGCGCAGTGCGGTCATGTCGCTGAGTGGTGTGGCGCTGGCCTTGCGGCCACCGCTGACGAGAGCCAGACGGAAGCTGGCATCGTATAACGTAGGAGAAAGGCGGGCATCGAGTTGGTTGCCGACCCGAACCATGATGCGCGAGCGCACCCACTCGAGTGCACCCATGCTGACCAGAAGCCCTACCATGATCAGGGTCAGCATGAGGAGCGTTGGATGGCTGCCGGTGCTGATCACGCGATCATAGACCTGCAGCATATAGAACGAGGGCACCAGCATCAGCAGGTTGATGAAACAGCTGAAAACACCAATGGAAATAAAGCTCTGTCGGCTGAATTGCAGTGCTGCCATTAGTGGTGGGTGGATACTGCTACTCAAGGATTCTGGCTCGTGATCGTATTGTCGTTGACGAAACTGAGGTGGATGAGGAACTACTGCTGGCTAGAGTGTTAGGTTGTCCATAGGGCCGAAATCGTTTTAGGCCATACAGTTGTTTGGGCTGACCTGCTCTGGAAAGTGATGTTACCCAAATAATACTGGGGGGAGCAGTGGGCCGTTTAGGTCGGCGCATTCTGGCTGGAAATATTGTCGCTGCTGTTCAGGGCGGATCTTGAAGTCCCTGCGGCTAGCTTTGGAGGTTTAGAGCCCAAAACGACTGGAGCTGCCCGAAGGCAGCCCCAGTCATGTCCCGAGCCTAAGCTCAGTGCTTATCCATACCCAATTTCTTTTCCAGGTAATGGATATTCACGCCACCTTTGACGAAACCCTTGTCGCGGGTCAGGTCGCGGTGCAGCGGCACGTTGGTCTTGATGCCATCGACCACGATCTCGTCCAGGGCATTGCGCATGCGGGCCATGGCCTCGTCACGATCCTTGCCGAAGGTGATCAGCTTGCCGATCAGCGAGTCGTAGTGCGGTGGGACGCTGTAGCCGCTATACAGGTGCGAGTCGACACGCACGCCATTGCCGCCCGGCGCATGGAAGTGCTTGACCTTGCCTGGGCTGGGCATGAAGTTGTCCGGGTCTTCGGCGTTGATCCGGCACTCCACGGAGTGGCCGAGGATCTTCACGTCTTCCTGCTTGATGGACAGCTTGTTGCCAGCGGCGATGCTGAGCATTTCTTTGACGATGTCGATACCAGTGACCATTTCGGTAACCGGGTGCTCCACCTGAACACGGGTGTTCATTTCGATGAAGTAGAAACGACCATCTTCGTAGAGGAACTCGAAGGTACCGGCGCCACGGTAGCCGATCTCGACGCAGGCATCGACGCAACGCTTGAGCACTTCGGCGCGGGCCTTCTCGTCGATCAGTGGGGCCGGAGCCTCTTCGATCACCTTTTGGTGGCGACGCTGCAGCGAGCAGTCACGGTCGTACAGGTGAATCGCGTTGCCCTGGCCGTCGGACAGCACCTGCACTTCCACGTGACGCGGGTTGCCGAGGAATTTCTCCAGATAGACCATCGGGTTGCCGAACGCGGCACCGGCTTCGGTGCGGGTCAGCTTGGCCGACTTGATCAGGTCTTCTTCCTTGTGCACCACGCGCATGCCGCGACCACCGCCGCCGCCAGCGGCCTTGATGATCACCGGGTAGCCGACTTCACGGGCGATGCGCAGGGCTTCTTCCTCGTCTTCCGGCAGCGGGCCGTCGGAGCCCGGTACCACCGGTACGCCGGACTTGATCATGGCGTTCTTGGCCGACACCTTGTCGCCCATCAGGCGGATCACGCTGGCGGTCGGGCCGATGAAGGCGAAACCGGAGTTCTCCACCTGTTCGGCGAAGTCGGCGTTTTCCGCGAGGAAGCCGTAACCCGGGTGAATACCGGTGGCGCCGGTCAGTTCGGCGGCACTGATGATTGCCGGGATGTTCAGGTAGGACTGCGAACCAGGCGCCGGACCAATGCAGACGGACTCGTCGGCCAGGCCCAGGTGCATCAGCTCACGGTCGGCGGTGGAGTGCACGGCCACCGTCTTGATGCCCAGTTCCTTGCAGGCGCGCAGGATGCGCAGGGCGATTTCGCCACGGTTGGCGATCAGGACTTTTTCCAGCTTCTGCATTGCAGGCTCCCCGTGCATCAAACGATGGTGAACAGGGGTTGGTCGTACTCAACCGGCTGGCCGTTTTCCACCAGGATGGATTCGATCACACCGCTGGCTTCGGCCTCGATGTGGTTCATCATCTTCATCGCTTCGACGATGCACAGGATGTCGCCTTTCTTCACGGTCTGGCCGACTTCGACGAAGTTGGCCGAGGTCGGCGAAGCTGCGCGGTAGAAGGTGCCGACCATCGGCGAACGGGCTACGGTGCCGTTCAGTTTCGGTGCGGCGGCCGGAGCGGCTTCGGCGCTCGGAGCGGCTGCGGCCACGGGCGCGGCTACCGGAGCGGGTGCCTGGGCGTAGATGGGCTGCGCAGCATAGGCCGGCTGCTTGCTGTGACGGCTGATACGTACGGACTCTTCGCCCTCTTTGATCTCCAGCTCGTCGATACCGGATTCTTCCAGCAGCTCGATCAGTTTCTTGACTTTACGGATATCCATAGCGGTTCCACTCCCGGTGAGGTCAGGGTCGTTTAGCTTCAAGTTGTTCTAGCGCGGCTTCCAAGGCCAGGCGGTAACCGCTGGCGCCGAGGCCGCAGATCACCCCTACCGCAACGTCGGAGAAGTAGGAGTGATGGCGAAAAGGTTCACGCTTGTGCACGTTGGAGAGGTGCACTTCGATGAATGGGATGCTCACTGCCAGCAATGCGTCACGTAATGCGACGCTGGTATGGGTAAAAGCGGCAGGATTGATCAGGATAAAGTCGACACCTTCGCCTTTTGCGGCGTGAATGCGGTCGATCAACTCGTACTCGGCATTGCTCTGCAGGTACATCAGGTGATGGCCTGCCTCGCGCGCTTGTTGCTCCAGGTTCTGGTTGATTTCGTCGAGGGTGGTGGCGCCGTACTTGTCGGGCTCACGGGTGCCCAGCAGGTTGAGATTGGGGCCGTGCAGCACCAATAGAGTGGCCATGGTCGCATTCCTTGTTGTTCGAGCTGCGCCGGACTATGCCGCAGCTCGTCGATGTCAGCAATAGCCGACACGATGTCTGCCGTTTACGGCAAGAATATGACTATGTTGCCGGTTTCGGTCGCTACCGACGGAGGGCCGCCTGATCGAGTCGCGTCGAGAAGGCGGCGGCATCGATCTCGCCTACGACACGCAGATCGTTCAGTTCGTCACCGTTACCGTCGAACAGCTGGATGGCCGGTGGCCCGAACAGGTTGTAACGATCCAGCAGAGCACGCTGGGCAGCGTTGCTTTCGGTGATGTCGAAACGGATCAGCCGCCAGCCGCCCAGCTTGCCGCCTACCTCGGCATTGCCGAACACTTCGCGCTCGATGACTTTGCAACTGATGCACCAGTCGGCATACCAGTCCAACAGCAGCGGTTGATTGGTGGCCTTGGCTTCGGCCAGGGCGGCCTCCAGTTCGGCTGGGCTGCTCAGCGTTTGCCAGGCGCCACTCTTGCTGCTGGCTGCACTGCCGGGGGCTGCGCTCGCAAGCTGAGCCAGGGGGCGCAGCGGATCGGTCGCGCCCTGCAGCGCGCCGACGCCGGCGGCCAGCGCGTAGACCAGCAGCGCCAGGCCTGCGATCTGTCCAAGCTTCTGCCGATGCGTTTTCGGGCCGAATTCCAGTGCGCCGAGGAACACCGCCACGCCACCTGCCAGCAATCCCCACAGGGCCAGACTCAGGCTGCCGGGCAGCACGCGTTCGAGCAACCATACCGACACCGCCAGCAACAGCACGCCGAAAGCGTTGCGCACGGTGACCATCCAGGTGCCGCTCTTCGGCAGCAAGGCACCGCCGCCAACGGCGAACAGCACCAGCGGTGTGCCCATGCCGAGGCCCAGGGCCAGCAATTTGAGACCGCCCCCCAAGGCATCGCCGCTGGCGCTGATATAGAGCAGGGCGCCGGCCAGTGGTGCGGAAACGCAGGGGCTGACCAGCAGGCTGGAGAGCACGCCAAGCAGGGCTGCATTGATATGCGAGCCACCATGGGTCTTGCCGGCCAGGCGGTCGAGCGGTTCGCTGATGAAGCGGGGCAGACGCAGTTCGAACAGGCCGAACATGGCCAGGGCGAAGGCGGCAAAGAAGGCCGCGAAAGGCACCAGCACCCAGGGCGATTGCAACCGCGCCTGCAGGTTGAGGCCTGCGCCGAACAGTCCCATCAGGGTGCCGAGGATGGCGAAGCAGGCCGCCATTGGCAGCACGTAGGCCAGTGACAGGGTCAAGCCGCGCATGCCGCCGAGCTGACCACGCAGCACCACGCCGGAGAGGATCGGCAGCATCGGTAGCACGCAGGGGGTGAAGGTCAGGGCCAGGCCGCCGAGGAAGAACAGCATCAGTTCTTTCCAGTTCCAGGCCGTTGCTACGCTCGTCACGGCCGTCAGTGCACCACCGGAGGAGGCAGCCGGCATGTCACCAATCTCGATGAACTCGGTTTCCGGCGGGTAGCAAAGTCCCTTGTCGGCGCAGCCCTGGTAGCCGACCTGCAGGCGCAGCGGGCGGTTGTCCGGGTTGTCCAGTGGTAGGCGAATGTCCAGTACGCCGTAGTACACCTCGACATCGCCGAAGAACTCATCGTGCTTGGCTTCACCGGCAGGCAGCTCGGCTTCGCCGAGTACGAGGTCGGTCGGCTCGACGCTGAAATTGAAACGATGGCGATAGAGGTAGTAGCCCTCGGCTGCGACGAAGCGCAGGGTCACGGCCTCGGCGTCGCTGCTCACCAGGCTCAGCTTGAAGGCTTCGCGCACTGGCAGGAAGTCGCTGCTGTTGTTCAGCGGCGCGCCAATGGGGGAGGCCGCCGGGCGGTCGAACAGATTGGCGCTGGCCGGCAGGCTCAGGCAAAGCAGCAAGAGGGGAAGCAGCAGACGGCGCAGTGACATCGGGGCGACTATCTCGGCGAAAAGGTGGCGGCATGATAGCTGAAAGCGCCCATGCACATTTCGTCAGCCTGGTCGGGCTGTCGATTTTCCGGGATGGACGGCCCTTGGATGAAAGGGCGTTGAGCGAGTTCCCTGCAGGGCCAGGCCTGCGCGGCTATGCCGCAGGTTCAGACACGGAACGCCTGTACCGCGCTGTGCAGCTGCGAGCCAAGTTGCAACAGCTGCTCGCCCTGGGCGCGGCCTTGGCCGATGCGCTGCAGGTTCTCGTCGCCGAGTTGATGGATGCGTTCGCCATGCTCGCGAATCTCGCTGACGGCATCGCTCTGCTGGGCGGTAGCCTCGGCGATGCGTGCAGACATGCTGGCGATGGTGCGAATCGCCGTGACGATCTCGTCCAGGGCGCCATCGGCCGCTTCGGCTTTGCCGGCAGTGGCTTCGGCATGCTCGACCTGGGCGCGCATGGCCTGCACGGACTGATGTGCGGCCTGTTGCAGACGGCCGATGACATTCTGGATTTCCGCCGTGGCATTGCCGGTGCGTTGTGACAGTGAGCGCACCTCGTCGGCCACCACGGCGAAACCTCGACCGGCCTCGCCAGCCCGAGCGGCCTCGATGGCGGCATTGAGCGCAAGCAGATTGGTCTGCTCGGCGATGCCGCGAATCACCGTGAGCACGCCGCCGATGGTGGCGGTCTCGTCGGCCAGGCGTTCGATGGCCTGGGCATTGTCCTGCACCTCACCAACCAGCGCATGCAGCCCTTCCAGGCTCTGGCCGATGACCTGCTGGCCTTGCTCCAGTGCGCGGTCGGCATCACGGCTGGCGTCTGCGCTCTGACTGGCATCCTGAGCCACCTGGCCGATGGTGGCCTCCAGTTCGCCCAGTGCATCGCGGATCAGTGCAGTATCGCCAGCCTGGCGTTCGGCGCCGACATGCAGGCCGGTGCTGAGTTCGGCCAATGTCCGACTGGAACCAGCGACCTGTTCGGCATGGTCGCGAATACTGGCGACCAGCTCCACCAGGTAGCGACGCAGGTGGTTGAGCGAATCCTCGATATCGCGCAGCTCACGGGTACGGGAGTTGATCGTGATCGATGCGGCGAAGTCGCCGTTGGCCCAGTTCGACAGTGCGGGAACCAGATTGCCCAGCACCTGCGACAGGCGCCGTTGGAGGCGGTCGATGACCAGCGCAATCAGCAGAATCAGACCGATCATCAGGCCTTGAATCAGCCGTACCTCACCCTGGATGCGGGCGTATTCGCCTTTGACCAGCGGCTCCAGTTCAGCCAGCGCCTGTTGCAGCTGGGCGACTCGCTGGCCGGTGGTCACGGCCAGTTGCTGGCGCTGCTCGACCAGTTCATGGGTGCGTTGCAGTTCACTTGGATAGCGCCGAACCAGGGTGTTCAGCTCGCGCTTGAGGTCGATACCGCGATCCTGAGCCTGCTGATCCTGCTGCGTTGAGTCCAGTCCGAGCATGGCGGCGAAACCGAGGTCGGCGGTGCTGTCATCCTGCTGCACGCCGAGCAGGGGCAGGTTGTCGAGGGTTTCCACCAATTGCGTGAGCGTCTTCAGTTCGCGCTCGACGTCGCCAAGCAATTCCGGGCGGCCCTGGCTGATGAACCGTTCCCGCGCATGCGCCAGGCGCAGCAGGCGCGAGCCAGCGTCGAGCAGTGGCTTGCGGTAGCGTGCAGCCAGCTCGCCGGTGGCGTTGTCGGCGTATTGGGTCAGTTGTTCGAGGGTCGCGAGCATTTCCCGCTCGGCCTGCAGCAGCAGTCCCTGGGGATCGCCAGCCAGCTTGCCGGCGGCCAGCAACTGAGTGGCGCTGAAATCGCGCAGCTGTTCCAGACTCGGGCGCAGTTCGTCGGCCAGTTGCTGCGGCAGTGCGTCGAGGGATTGCTCGAAGGCGTCGATGGCCTGGCTGGCCGCGCTGTGTTGCACGGCATTGCCGTTGGCGAGGTAGGCCTGGATGTTGTTGGCGACGTCATGCTGGAACTGCTGCGACAGCGCGAGGTAGCGCTCCATCAGTTGCACCGGTTGCTGCAGGGCACGCTGCGACCACCACAAGGTCGCTGCCAGGGCGATACAGACGGTAACCAGCAGCAGGGTGTTGAGGTTGGTGAGCAGCTTGAGACGCATGGCAGGCTCGATCGACGGCTGAACGATGAGCGTCTGAGCGTATTGCGTTTCGATGACAGGCTGATGACGTCGTGCGTCGCGTCACTTTACAGAGAGCGGTATGAGGAAAGCCCGGTCAATTTGCATTGACCGGGCTTTCTAGGTTGGGCAGAAGTTCTATCAGGACAGGATGAAGTCATCTGCGGACAGGCCGCTGATACCTACCAGTTTGATGGAAAAGTCCGCGTCAACACTGCCGGCACTGTTGCCATAGAGAATCAGGTCGTCGCCATCCTGCTCGGCCCACAGCTGCTTGGTGCCGGTTGCGGCGAATGCCTCACCGGTGCCCTTGAAGTTCCAGCCTTTGAGCGGGGAGAAGTCGAGCTTGTCTTCTCCCTGAGTGAAGTTCCAGATGACATCCTGCTTGCCTTCGCCCAGACCGAGATCCTTGAGCGAGGTGAAGCGGAAGGTGTCCTGGCCTGATCCACCGTGCATCACATCGGCACCGGCACCGCCAATCAGGATGTTGTTGCCACCCTCTCCGGCATACAACGTATCGTCACCTGCGCCACCATTGAGGATGTTGTCGCCGGAGTTGCCGATAATGAGGTTGTTGTCCTTGTTGCCGGTGAGATTCAGGTTCAGGTTGCTGGTCAGGCTGGCGTCGAGGTTTTCCAGATTGGCTGCCAGTGTCAGGGTTGTTGCCTTGCTAGCCTCGCTCAGCTTGGACAGTACCTCGTTGCTGACACGCAAAATCAGGGTGTCATTGCCTTCGTTAACTTTTTCAACAATGCTGTCCTCCAGTGCAGCGGTGACCTTGGTGCCAACGCCCTTAGCAATGAGATCGACGATATAGGTGTCATTGCCCTTGCCGCCAATCAGTTTGTCGATGCCGGCGCCACCGTCGAGAATATTATTACCGGCGTTTCCAGTAATAACGTTCTTCAGTGCGTTGCCGGTACCGTTGATGTGATCGCTTCCCTCAAGGATCAGGTTCTCGACGTTGCTGGTTAGGGCGTAACTGAAATAGGCCTTGACTGTATCGATGCCTGCATTGGCTTCCTCCTCGACGATATCCCCGACATTCCTAACGATATAGGTGTCGTTGCCCTTGCCGCCTCTGAGGGTGTCGAAGCCTGTTGTATTGAGACCGCCATCGAGAATGTTGTTGCCGTCATTGCCGATCAG
>Ga0206116_1000478_pt1 | contig 41333 bp, 27 predicted proteins | sample 3A1Ametagenome_FD_178000 | JGI IMG/M metagenome (GOLD analysis project Ga0206116, IMG submission 178000) | Enriched microbial communities from leaf-cutter ant dump, University of Wisconsin, Madison, United States - 3A1A | ecosystem: Environmental > Terrestrial > Nest > Insects nest > Nest dump...
GTTCAAAAATACCTCGCTCAAACTCCGATCCCCTAACCCAAAACTCAAGCGCTCCACATAGCTCCCAGACCCCAACGAATAATCGCAAAATACACACTCCCAGCTATGCACCTTAATTATACTCACTTCCCCTACCCCTACAGTCGAGGATATATATCCCAAACCCTGACCTTGTAGATTGATCACGGACAATAATAATATCAGGACTGAATAAATAACTCTGCGGTTCATCTCTTCCGTTTTTTAGGGTGAGTGGAATTGTAGTTGACTGTCAGGGTGTAACCTTCCAATAAGCCCGTCAACTGCCAGGCATCATTCTGATCCCGGACAACATAACTGCTGATCTCCAGGACACGCTTATCCGGTAATACAGCACACGGCTGGTATTCCAGTATACTCTTTTCCCAGTCGGGATTGGAAACATAGATATATTCCGTACTCAGGATACGGCCATCCGGAAGAAGCGAGATGATCGCCCGGTCATAATAGCTGTACCCGTTTTCAAAACTCAGGGTATAGGATCTGCTGCCATCCTTTTGTACCGTACTATCCACGATCTTATATTCATATTGTGCAGGAACGATCTCTATACCATCTACTTTCAACGGCCTGGCCTTTTTAGGCTTTGGCTTGTCTGCTTCCAGGTCTGTTAAGAACACCTCTTTTTCAATATGATTGATCTTCAGATAGATACCATCGCGGATCAGTACGGTTGCAAATTCATACCGGCCATATTTCACCGAATCATTCATATATAACCTGGCAGAATATTCATCCGCCTTTACCTTTTCCCCGGCCTTATTGACAAGGTACACTTCCATGGTAAAGCATCCGTAAGCCGCTCTCTCCATGGCTGCCTGCCAACCTGGTCCACCAGCCCATGCACGGGCCGCAGCAGAGAATAACAGCATCCACAATATAGCAATCGTCCTGAACCTGCTCATTTTAATTTCCTTTCATATAACTGTTAGACTGCTGGATCGTCAGAATACCTTCTACCGTTTCTTTCTTCACAGCAAATAATTTCCCTTCCGCATCATACAGGTAGATCGTAGCATAATTGTTCGGATCCAATGTCGCTCTCAGCCGATAGTCCTGCGGATCATATACGTAGGTCTGGATATTGCCGTCCTCCGGGAAGATCCGGATATCATCCAGGTAGAAGGGAACAGCACTCTCAAAAAAGATATCCGCATATGGCTCCCGGGACTGGTGAATGAAAGTCCCGTTAACCTGCTGCCATCCGTTCACCACTTTACCCGACGGCTGGAAGAAATAAGTGATCTCTCCTGTCTTGATGTGAACCCCTACCTTATTGTCCTTATTAAACACCTCCAGTGCCGAAGTAGAATACTGCTGATTCTGGCTGTGGTGTATCCAGGCACTGACCTGGTATGTTTTACCATATTCCAGGTTCAGCTTATGCTGCCTGCTCCAGATCTTGGGTGTGGCAATGATATTACCGTCCGGATCCCGGAGCGGACCGCCCGGACCGCTGGTTGGCGCATGATCTATGGAATTGATGAACAGGGACCTTTTTCCTGTATGCGCCGTATCGGAAGCGATCCTCAACAGGTTGAGATTGATATAACCGTTCATCGCCACATCTTCATAGACAATGATCTCTCCCCGCCAGTGATGGCATTCATTCGGATTAAATACACCCGGTATATCCTTGTCCAGCTCCACTACCACTTTGTCTTCCTCACAATTGCTGCCGATCATCTTGGCCCTAGTTGACAGGGTAAAATCACTGAGCTTCCCGGTGGCCGGATCAGGGATCATGACGTAAAGGTCTACATCTACCCAGCCATCCTGGCAGAGGCTGGTTGCAGTAATAGCGGCCTGGCGGATCAGGGCATACTTACCTTGCCCGATCAGTACGGGAATGCGATGAAATCTTTGAGAAAGCGCATTGACGCTCCCCGGGACCAGGTCGATATTACCGGAAGCATTGTTGAGCTGATTGAGGCCGGTAGCACCCGCCGGGTATTCTTCGAAGCTTTCAAACCCGATCTCTCCCAGCTTAGCATTGGCAGAAACCGCTATCGGCAGCTGGTTCCTGTACCCATACAAAGCAGCCGAACAGATATCCATAATATCTTTATTCTCCAGCTCAAACCCGGTAGCATTGTAAGCGGTAATGGTATTATTCAGTACCCAATCCGGCAGACAATGATCATCTGCTCCGTTGGCCCAGTCAAAAAATCTGAGCTGGTTCATGACACCATCCTGCCGGAGATTGACCAGGGGAACACCTTCAATATCTTTCTCCTGTGCCCGGACTGTAAGGTAATCATAACTATTGTTCGGCCTGTATACACCGGCACTACCCCGCTGATAGGCCGGCTTACTGACAAAACCGGCCAGCGCTGCAGACGAATTCCAGGACATCTGCAGGTAGCTGACCGGCCAGTTGGAAGAGAATTCTGCCGCAGAGGCATTGATGACGCCATCAAAGATATTCAGGTGATAATCAAAACCAGACAGGTCTGCTATCGTGGTCGTATCTCTCAAAAAACACCCGTTAGGAGTTTCTACAGTGGCCACCACTAGCGTACCTTCACTAAAGGTAGCTGCGCGCCCGGTACCTGTGTAAGCATAACAAATGGCATCCCACTGGTAAGATTCCATATGATCCGGCAGGGTCAGCGTAACGCTTCCTTCCCGCTCGCAGATGATATATTTCTCCTCCAATCCAAGATCTGAAGTCCACGGGCGGATCGTAATCGTGTCATAGTAAGTATATCCGTACAGGTAATCTTCGTTGATACAGGTGATCTCCACCAGGTAATCCCCGGCCGTCAGACCCGAAAAGGTATTACCGGATGTGGACGAGACACTATCCACCGGGCATCCGTCATATACTTCATTGGTGAAGCCGTCCTTCAGCAGCCTGATCCTGAAATCAGAACGGGACAATTCGGTAGAAGAGGTTCCTTTCACAATATAACGTCCACCGGTCCGGTTGGCAAAATCAACGGTGACACTCCCGTTATTCAATATACCTTCTCCGCAAGGACCTGAGATCTGTAAAGGAACATCCTTAATGCGCTCATATACTTTATACTGGTAAGTAACCGTATCTGACACAGCTGAACAGTCAAAACCTATAATGGCCCGTACCTGGTAAGGCGTATAACCGTCTACCGCGAGATCGGGATAATACTGCGGTTTAAACTTCAGCAGGTTGAAGCCGCTGAGGTCGCCGCACCAGTCGCCCATTCCCCTGATGTGCGCCTGTACGGTTTTTCCCTGGGAAGTAAAGGAGTTGTTGGTATTTGTCGAGCTGATCAATGTCCAGTCACCACTATCTCCCAACCTCATTTCATACCGGATCGTATCTACATCAAACATCCATTGTCCTGCTCCGGATTGGGCGAAGGGCTTGAGGTGAAAAGCATAAAATTCACTGGATTCACAGACTCCATAAAAATTAGTGTATTCCCAGTTATTCAGATGCCCGCAGTTTTTTGATGTGGAATCCAGCCTGCGATAAGGCGCTCCACGGAAAAGATACCGGCTATGCGCTATGGTCGCCCCGCTGGCAGTTGTCACATAATAGTTGACACTGGGACCGTCATAGTTCTGGTTATCTGATCTTTCTGAAGCCAGATCCAGTTCGGAGGCGGTAATGACATAGCCGCTCACTTCTATTGAAGAGCCGGACGGACGGCAGAAATAGACCGGAGGATCCGTTGCCAGGTAAAAATTACCGTTGTAATGCTGCGGACTGGCCGGAATCTTCTGCGCCCAAAGGGCCACAGGGATCAATATCACCTGAACCAGCGTCATCCATAAGTGACTGTAGCCGGCAACAGCCTTCATATGATTAATTGCACGCCTCATGTTCTACATTTTTTATAGGATTCTCTTTTGATAAAATACTGCCGCCCGGGCTATTCAGCAAGTTCCTGTACCCGGAGCGTACCACGGAGAATTCCAGCCCGTTGCCGGACGGGACCGACTGGCCGGAAGCCGCCTGTATCCAGATCTTCTTATCTGCTTTATTGACTTTGGCCACATAGACCTTTGACTCACCCACCTGCAGCTCATCCCCGCTGATGAGATGATCCACTCCATTATCATGATCCAGGGATATGACGTAATAATTTCCATCGGCTGTGAGCCCCTGGTTATCCCCGGTGAACCGGGCGCCTATATTCTGGTAAGCAGCCCCCATGCCTTCATATACCCAATGAGCCGGAATGGTATATTGAAACACCGTATCCTGGTACTCATCCGTGAAGGAAGTCAATACCGGCTGTGCTGTCAGCTCGTCAAACACTTCGTTACGAACGACCTTATAAGATCCTTCAGAATACTCTTCCGTAGCATAAGGTATACCGAACCGGTGTACGATCTTATTGTTCACCGCCAGGAAGGTCTCCCTGACATTATCCTGGACCGAAGGGATAGCGGCAAGAACGGCGAAGAACACGGCAGGCTCCAGGTTCAGGCGCATTCCTGTGGACATTGAAAAGCTCTTCGTATGCCGGGTGCTGTTATATATCTCATAATCAATACCCAGGTATTTATTTGTGGAGCCTTTCAGGAAACCATCCGTAACCGGTATATAATTGTCCAGCTTTCTGACCTGTATTCCCCGGATGATCGTGTCTTTGGAGTGATACATCTGCTTCACATAGCTGACCGGTGAAGCATAATCGACCTGACCTTCATCATTCGTCCTGTAATTGTAGCTGGCTTTCTCCTTGCCCGACATATCGTTCAGCTCCACGTAATAGCCCTGGGAAGCCGCTATTTTCTCCCAGCTCATGGATCCCAGAAACGGAACCGTGATCGGTGGTGTGGATTTTATCGGTATTCTTGACCGATCATCGATCCTGGTCGCACTGGTGAATACCGGGTAGTCTTTGTAGGTGTAAAACTCCTTAACTGCCACGCCGGTAGTCGGAATATAAACCGGGAGCTCCTGCCGGATCACCTTGTCGGTATTGATGCTTTTAATCTCTACCCTGGAATAACCTACCGATGCCGCTGGATAGTACGATTCCTGTACAGGCAATTCCGTATAGGATTTGACATAAGAATTCAGCGCGATGGCTTTATCGTAAAAAGAGGCATATCTCAGTGCTGTTTCGTCTCCACCGATCATAGGTTCATAGCTGGCCACACCGGAGCTGATCCGCCTGCCGTTTTCTATCGTCGAGTAATCATATACCACTCCGGAAGTATCTGCCACCTCTTCGTAATGGCTGATCAGGCGGACCTGCTTGACCCGGTTACCGCCACCGTATTTGAAACCGGTCACATTGTTCAACCGGATATAAGATTTATCCCAGATGATATTCGACCCGAAGCCCGCCTCCTTAGCCCTGGAATAGAAGTTCCTTAATTCTGAAAAAATGGTCACAAAACCGGTGATCACTCCGAAGATCTCTTTCACCTTGCTCCTGGCAGAAGTCTGCTCCGGATCTCCGATCTTCAGCGGCTCGTTGCCGGTCATGAGCTCCGGACGACTCATCTGCAGGTAATTCCAGGCAGCTATAGAAAAAGGATGTACAGCACCTGCCTTATTGGTACTGACCATCTTCAGATCGATATACCCGGTTGTACTGTTCTGCCACCCATAATCTTCTATTTCCGCATACCCGCTGATGTATTCATAATGATTCTGTTTGTTGATCATATCGATCAGCACCTTGAAATACACCTGTCCGGTATTATCCAGGTATTCACCTACCCTTTTCTTCTTTTCAGGAGCCGATAATTCACCGGCTATAGGTTCGGCAAGCTTAAAATATACCCGTCCCCCGTTCATCGGCAGGATCTTATTATATTCTCCTTCCAGCGTGTACATCTGCATCGCTTTCTTATGCTGTATATAAGCATAATCGTCCGCCTCATAATCCACCTGTATTTTAGCACCGCCCGGCAGAGTAATCTCTTTCAGGTTCCAGACAGCTGACCGCTTGTCCAGTGTATCTTTACCATCTGTCTGCCGCACATACGGATAATATTTGTTGACATTAGCTCCTGTTTCAGGCTGGTAGTATCCCCACCGGTCGTTGGCAAAAGGGTGATAATAGGGATTCTGCTCTGCATCCTCTGTATGATAGTTGAATACATAAGGATATTCCTGGCCCCGGGTATTGTCTTTATTTTTAAACCATACAGACATCAGCGTCAGTTTTCCTCTTCCCGATGGCGCGTTAAATAACCCTGAAGGCATCCTGCACAGCTCAGGCGTGTTCTCATACGGCCCTGCATATCCTGCATATTGAAAGTAGACCGATTTGATAGGAATCGCAGCAGCATTGAGGCTGCCACTTACATATCTTTCCTGCTTGGTATACAGCTTAATACTGTCCAGCTTATAGCTCTTGGCCAGCACCTCCGGGCTGATGCTCTCCGATAAGGATACCACTTCTTCCAGCGCACCCAAAGCATCTGCTCTCGGACTGATATAAAACTCAGCAACATGGCTTTTTGTCTCTATAGTAGAAACGTACCAGTTTTCCCGTTCTCCATAATTGTAGGCTCCCTTATCATCCTGGTTGTAAGACAGGAGCCCTTCTACAAAATTACCACCCCGGAAAGGCGCTCTCCATTTATAAGGCTGGGTCTTATCGTGGGTATTGACATAACCGATCCTGACCCAGTAACCGAGGTCATCGTCCGACACACCGTCATTGGTCACATCCACATAATCGGCACCTAATACGGAGGTCAGCAGATATGCATGCGCGTATGGCGGTGTTTCTTTCCTGTCGAGATGCTTCTCATAAATATCATAATTGATGCCGCCCTTACCGTTCCTGGTCGCATTGACCACTGATCCGGGATATGGGTTACCCGAATTATTCACCGCTACACTGTAGCTGGTCTCTACAGTCTTTTCGTTGTAGGCAGGCAGACCGTAAATATAGCGGGTGCCTTCAGGAGAGATTCCTTCAAAGCCTCCATAGTGATGAGCCGGTCTGTTCAGGCGACTCAGCACCTCTGTCTGTTCCGTAAGATCATACGCATTGGCAGGATCTTTGGAATATCGCTGCCTGAAATGCGGGAATACACCTTCATTTTTCAGTTGCTCCATGGTAAAGGCCTGTACTACCGTATTACGGGGTGTTCTTCCCGCCAGGTTGTTTTCAAAATCAGTGACGGCTGCGCCATTGTCCTTATAAAGCTTATTCTCGGTATCAAAGGTTAATCCTGTCCGCCAGGCAAAAGCAACTCTTGTAGGTTCAAATCCGACCAGGATATCCCGGATCTGCTCAGGTGTATAAACCTTGCTTTGCCCGTAAGACTGGAAAAAGGTAGGTTCAAAATACACATCGCTGATCCCCTCTGTCTGATAGGTATATTTATCATGGATGCTGCTGCCTGCATTTCGCCACAAGCCGGATTGGTCTTTATTAAAAGAAGCATAGGCTGAAAAGCCGAAGTGTCCTAATCCCTCTAACCCGAAGGAACCGGAGCCGCCCCTGCTGAAGCGATGCGGTTCGGGCAGCACGCCCACATTGGAATGATACGGTTTGATCTGCGCGCCGATCCCCTGACCGGTCACACTGTAAATATCATAGGTACCTATCGGGATAGGAAGGTGCTCCAGCGATTTATGGATGGAAGTTTCTTTCTCATAATGGTGATCTGAAAGGAACGGCACATCATTACCTTCCTCTCCTTCCGTGTATGCATAGGCATTATCATAATGCTGAAAACCAAAGGATTGGATCTGCTGCACAGCACCCCTGTTCTTCAACAGCTCAATATTGTAAAAACCCTGGCAGTCCAGCGGATAGCCAAATACTCCAAACCAACCGAAGCCGGGCTTAAAGGAAAGGTTGATACCGTTGGTAACCGTTCTGTCCTGTAGAGTAGGGGAAAGTCCTCCGCTGGCGAAAGCAAGGGTAGCGGAAGCACCGACCGATCCGGCCCCTGTTTCTTTTTTCACATCCTTGCCTTTCCATTTCACGGTTTCTACTTTTCCTTTCTGGCTCACACCTGCAGAGAGACTGATATCCGATATACCCCTGTTGGAGTTATAATTCATACCCAGGTTCAGGCTTCCGCTGACATCTCCTTCGTTCTTGGACTGCCCGATGCCCAGTCCGATGCTCGGACTTACCGAAGCTCCTTCAAAACGGTCATTGGAAAAGTCCAGGCCCATATTGGCGCTCATATTGTCTCCCAGGCCCAGGGATATTCCTATTCCAAAATCTGAAGAGTAGCCATACCCCTTATAGCTGTTGGAGTACAGCTTGACGCCTGCCGACAATTGTATAATATCCTGCGGATCTAGTCCGAACGCTTTACCACCCGGGCTGAACTTGGCTCCGACGCCCACCGTCACGTTGGGTTTTGCATCTTTTTTCACCTGGACGATATCGCCGTTGAATTCATCTGGCAGCCCTCTCATGCTCCTGTTGATCTGGCCCACACTCAGGTTCCAGCCCAGACCTACCCAGCTCGCTTCATCATCCCCAGCTATCCCCGAACTGTAAGAAAGATTGACCGGGTATCCGCCATTAGGCCCCGGGATCTCCAGCAAAGGGATATTGTATGAGAAGTTACCTGAAAACAGGTCAACCATGTCATTGGCCGAATAAGGTGTAAAACCTTGAACCTCCGGCTGAGTAGGACCGGAAGTCAATGCATAGGTAACATTGGTAATGCCTATATTGACCAGAAAGATCCATAAAAGCACAACAGCTACCTTACGCTGATATCGGGATATGTTACCTATCATTATCGCTGATTTTAATCTTCTTTTCTTAAAAATTTACCCTGTACATTCCTGCCTTTGCCATTGTAGACAATCACCTGTAAAGGCTCTCCTGCGACCACTGCATTGCCCAGCCGGATGGTGACATAGTTCACCCCATAATTAACTGCAAGCGAATCCGATCCCTGCAAGGTCAGCCCTGCCGCATCTATCACCTTATACTGTACATATGCTGTATTATAAGGAATGTGAAACTTGATCCGGAGGCTGTCATCACTCACTTCATGAATAAAAGGACTTATTTCCGGCGACAATTCATAAAAAGGTAGCTGAAAGGACAGCGGCGCGGCTGGCTCCGTGCACCGGATCTCAAACCTGGAAGGTGCAGATATATACTGCACATAGCTGGTGACATTCCCCAGCTCATGCTGGGAAATATTCCCCGGAGCTACAGTATATACCACCCAGGCATATTCCTCACAAGCTTCCAGGGGTGTCGCACTTCCGGGATATAGGTAATTAGAATGGCCGTATACTACGCTCTGGTGCACGGCAGCATTATTCATGATCGCTTCCGAAAGGCTCTGCCCCGGGTTAGGCTGAACAATTTTTATAAAATAACGGTCAGCGCCACTGACGTCCGACCAGTCAAAAAAGGGCCGGGTATTGATCAGCTCCTGGTTGTTCACCGGTTCCTGCAAAAAGATAACCTGGGCCTCGGCCGTTAAAGCCCAGGCGCTGCCGGCTATTATAACCCATATATGTATCAATCTTCTCATTTCTCAGATGATTATGTTCATTAATATATTTCCGAGCCATCCATGCTCGTATCGCATATCCGGCCAGAAGATTCTCTGTTTTTTATATTCCAGTGTCGTGGTCAGCTTCAGATAATCCGTAATCCGGAAACTGGCATTTGCCATCACACCATAAAAAGGTTCCGTTTTCAGCGTGTACCCTACGCTTGCAGACAGGTTGTAAGCATGGGCTTTCTTTTTAAAGCTTATCAGCAATGAGTTACCTATATCGATATAAGCATCATCATTTACAACATCTCCGTGCGACAGGAACATTTCATAGTTCATGGATATATTCTTCAGCAAAAAAGCTGAAAGCCAGCTTATGTTATAATTGATGAATTCTTTATACTGGGAGGAAAAAACATTGATCGGCTCTGCATAATACGATGTGTAATCATACAGCCTGGACCTTTGTACCGAGGATCGCAACTGTAAGGTATATTGCAGCTTCTTAAAGCTGAAATGATCGGAATAGGCCGCAGAAGCAGTATAATTGATATTCCGGTCCATGTTTTCCTGCCGGCCGGAGGTGCGCGCATTGCCCAGCGATCCGGATCCCACCAGCAGACCAGTTTTACTGGTTTTCAAAGACGCGCTGACACTATAGAAATTAGAAGTGTATACCTGCTGCTCACCGGCATAGTTTTCATATACATGCTGAAGCATAAAATTAGGAATCACCTTCCCGACAGCCCCGCTGACGCCATGTATAACCCTGAGCAACCTGTACGGATTGAAGACAGTATTCGTCGAGTTATAGAAATGATCGCCCTTATACTGCACAGCCTGGGTGAACTCCAGCTTTCTGCCCGCGCTATAATGATTGGACAGCATTAAAGTGGTATTCGACAGAAACGGATGCCCCCCACTGCTAAAATGATAGTCTGCTTCGATGCTGCTATTGACAGATCGCTTCCTGTTGCCCAATAGTACCCTGAAGCCTGCACTGTTAAAATACTCCATGTGCTCACTGACCGTATCTCTTCTGAACATCGTCGTGTACCTGACCATTATGGCCTTTGAAGCAATATCTCCGTACCCGATCCCGACGCTACCTTCCGTAGCAGCATGCTTCTGTATAATATCTCTGAAATAAGTATTCCGGTTAGGAGCCAGGATCTTCGTAGTACCCAGGAAAGAGGTAATGATCAGCGGAGATTTGTTGTAAACCACTGAATAACCAAACAGCGGCACTGAAAAAGCCGGCACATTTTCTCTTCCGGGAGGTTGAAAGAACCCGATACGCAGCTTTTTGAGGTAGCTCAACCGGAGTTTCCCGTCCGGCTTCGGAAGAAAAGAAGATAAGGCAGTAACATCCTGGTATCCGTCAACGATCTTTTTCAGATCCTTCTTCTCATAGATCTCCTTATAGTCTTTATATTTTTTCCCTTTCAGGAAAGGATGCTTCCCTGCCAGCTGGTTCAGCTGATCCGCCACATAAGCGTACTGGCTCTTCCTGGTAAAAAACTCCCTGGCTTTCCCGGTCGTTCCATATTTATCCAGTAAGGCCAGATAGTCCTGATTTTTACAGATCTCCAGCAGCTCACGCATCAGCCGCTGCCGCTCACCTTCATTCAACTTTTCCAGTACCTTCTTATCTACATATTTAGCCAGTACTGCACTGCTCAGGGTATCCATACCATCTGTGACTGCACCCGGGTTCTGTTTTCTCCCGGACAACATTGTCTCCATTTTCCGCAGACTGGTATCACCGGCCATATCTTTTACATAGGCTAATATCTCTTCCTCCCCCAGTGAAGCCAGTGACGTAACCCTGGACTTCATTTCTTCAAATCTGTCAAAGTCGGCCAACAGCCCGGTATTGACATACGTTTTCTTTACTTTCTCCAGACCAGTGTACTGACTAATCACACTCTTCAGTTCATAATCACTCAATGCCTCATCAATATTGAGCTGGTTCACCGAGTCATATATGGCCTTTAATCCGGGAAAGCTTTTTTCTTCCAGGTAAGCACTGGCCTTTCTTTTCAGCCCGTTGATATATTCATTATAGTTGAAATTCAGGCTGAAGTTGTCCAGCAGATATTGTTTGGTATCGAACTGGTACATTCCGCCGGCACTAAGGTCAAAAGGTAATCCGAACAGGTTCAGGCCTACACTTCCCCCTTTCCGGATATAATTATTCTGATACTCGGGATAATACCGGGTGAACTGATCATAATTTCCTTCTATATATAAAGATGGTGAGGAAAAAGTTGCACCTGCACGTCCCTGCTCCCGGACCGGTGCGACCCTGATAATATCCGTATACGTGCTGATGACCTGGTAAGACGGATACGCATACATGGTCACATACAAATTATAGACTCCTTCAGGAAGGGTGTCATTATAGTGATATACAGCATCTGTATTGGCGGGCTGCTCTCTCAGATCATAAGACAGATTTCCCACCTGCAGCAGCACGGGACTGGACCGGGTATAAAAGATCCGCCCTTTCTGCGAGGAATAGACCGCGATCTCTATCAGCGCATTCTCGCTGCTCAGCGTCTGTATATTGTACCTGAGCAGACCGGATAATGTCGTCACATCAGCCCTCGACACCAGGCTGATGGTCTGGCTATATGCTGCATGATGGACGATAAGACAGAAAGTGCACAACATAATCCCTCCTGATTTTAAACCGGTCAATCTTCCCGGCAACAACATTATCAGCTCAAATACCCTCAAAAAATTTTAAAATTTACCGGTCCTTACACATCACCTTATAGTCTATGAACATAGACTTTACATAACCGTTTGCTCCGTTATAATCTGCTTCCAGCGTATAACAGGATGGTAATTGACGGACATCAAATTTTCCTTTCATGATAGAATTGGTCCTCAACCCATATCCATCGTCTACCTGATCTTCCGTTAAAAAACCGGAATATTGCTGCACTCCGTTGACCTTTATAATACCCGGATAATTATTGAGCACATCAGCCACCGGTCTTTTAAACCACGAATACCAGTAGGTATCGCAAGCCGGATGCTTAAGGGTCTCCATAATATTAAAGCGATCCGGATAACTCCCTGCATAAACCAGTAAAGGCTCATCCCGTTGCTGATAGATATAATAATCTGATACGACTCTGAATCGTCTTCCGGACTGGCTGACCGCCTCCAGCTTATACTTGAACCTTCCCGAAGAGAAAGCCGTCGCCGGGAGTACAAAAGTGACCAGGTATCTTCCTCCGGAATAAACCACACTGCCTCCGGATATAGTAGTATAGGCATCCACAGTGTAGGCAGGCCGATATGATACGGTGATGACCGGCGGTACCGTATTACCGCTATAGTCTACATAGTTGAACGGTATCACAATAGTACCTGTAAGCGTATCAAATGCGCTGAGCGCACATTCATTATCAGCATAGAAATATATAAAATCGGCTTCCAGCTCACTGCAGCCGCTACAGTCGCTCAATAAGGATACTTCTGAAAAATCAATTTCATCACCAGCACCCAGCCTGTCATTAATTGTAAAGTTTCCCTTGCCCAAGAGCACCTTATTGCTTCCTGTAAGAGAATCTATATCCTCAGATATGTCCGGGAGAAACAGTGATACATGACCGGCAGTATCCGATTCATAGGCCATCGTACCGGTTACCGGCGACACGGTCGCAAATGAGTCGGCAGCAATATATTCATCAGGAAAAACTATCTGCAGACGCGTATTCCCTTTCACAAAACTGGTATCCCCTGCATACTTAACCGGTAAAGTCAGCCGGCGGGTCATTACATCAGAACAGTATAAGGTATCTTCATCATAATTACATAAAGAATTCGGCAGAGATTTATATACGAAATATTGAGAGCCTATGATCAGCTTTTTATAGGTCGACGTAACAGATCCCATGGTGATATTATGGTTCTGCGTCAATATGGAGTTACTGATCTCACAGCGGTACCTGCAGCTATCGGGAGTACCCGGCAAGGTTAAAGTATTGCTGGTCTCAGGTAAAGTCTCTATTGTTCCGCCGCATCTGCGCGTCCAGACATATGTGTTCTCCGATTCGCTGTTCACATATCCCGCATTAACGGACAATTGCCCGGTTGAAGCATTATAATCCAGCGGAATGATCTGGCTCCTGTAACCATATATATTGACCGTATTATACGGACTGCCGGCTATATCTGCGAACGTAAAGAAATTCTTGACAAACTCCAGGTACATATTCGCAGTGTCACTGCCGGGCCTTGCTTTGTAATTGGGGATCGGGCCGCTCAAAAGGTTATGACCGGCTCTGATATCTTTTAGTTTCAACGCATTATGGAAAGATGGAAGCCTGCCGGAAAACCTGTTATAAAAAACCTGCAGACCTGCCAGTGTGGATGAGCTGAAATTAGGGATCAGGCCTTCAAAATCATTGTCATAGATTCTCAGGTCCGTTATCTTGGGCATGCCGTTAATAAAAGTCGAATCCACTGTTCCGGAAAGCGAATTATCACCTACATTAAGATAGGTCAGCTCAGGAAGGCTGATACCGGCTGGCAGACTCCCACATAAGAAATTAGTATTCAGCAACAACTGCTTTAATTTAGGCATACTGTCAAAAGCCGGTAATGTCCCTGTAAATTGATTGGTATGAGCAATAAAGTTTTCCATGTTAGGCAGGTTGTAGTTATGCAAGCTGCCTGTCAGGCTGTTTTGCTGTACGCTTAAATTTTTCAGGCTCGGTATCCGGTAATTAGGCAATGGTCCGGTATGACTGTTATTAAACAAGTATAAGGTCTCCAGCGGGTTATTGGTAAACAAAGGCAGATACCCGGCAACCTGAGTGGTATAAATCCTCAGATCTGTCAGGTTCACAAGGGCATTGAAAGCCGGCAGCACGCCATAAAGCGGGTTGTTATTTAAATGCAACGTCCGGAGAGAACTGATAGCGTAATCAGGAACAGTGCTGCTGATCTGGTTGGAATATAACCGTATATCCTCCAGCACCGTATTGGAAAAGAGCGGCAGGCTTCCTGTCAGCTGGTTGTTATATAAATACAGTACCCTTAGCTTACCCAGGTTAAAATCCGGAATGGATCCTGTCAGGCTATTTGCATAAAGCAATATATGGGTGAGACTGTCATTGTCATCAAATGCCGGAATATTTCCTGATAGCTGATTAGTAGACAGATCCAATATCGCCAGCTTCGGGCTATCACCAAAGTCCGGGATACTTCCTGTAAGACTATTATTGTTCAGCCTGAGTTCTGAGAGGTTAGATAGCATGTAGGCAGGTATAGTACCATTCAGCTGATTATAGGAAAGCAAAAGAATTTTCAAACTGTCAGAAAAATCCGATGGAAGGGTGGCTGATATGTTGTTATAGGTCAGGTTCAGGTTTTCTAATTTGGGTAAAAAGCTCATATCCGGCAGCCCGCCTCCCAGCTTACCCAGCGCAGCAGCAGGATTACTGAATCTTAAGGAAGTCAGTTCCGGCAAATCCAGGGTATCCGGTAAAGATCCCGTCACCCGGTTATTATGCATAGAGATCGTTTTGACCCTGCAGCCATTGCTGGTCATAATCACTCCGTACCAGCCCGAAACCGGGTTGGTCAGGGTCCACTTTGTCACCCAGTTACTGCCGTTCGTCTTATTCCATAAATTAACCAACTGAAGCGAATCCAGTCTTCTTCCCGCCGTGTCAGCCGTACAGGTTTGTCCATATGCCGGAGATGAAAGCATACCCGCCAAGATCAATGGTAAAATAATGATTAACAGCATCTTATATTTCATACAAGTCTATTTTTTGTATACTTCAACATGGGCGGGGATCTCTACTTCCCCAGAGAAATTGTTCCCCTCACAATTCAACTCCCTCAACGACAAAGGCAATTCAGGCAAACTGGTCAGCCGGTTATACCCCACTTTCAACCTGATCAAAGAGACAGGCAGTTCTACAGCAATATTCTCCAGTAAATTGCCGGTCAGATCCAGGTATTCCAAACCCGCGGGAAGTTCAGGAAGTAATGTGAGCGCATTATGCGCAGCATTCAGCTCTACTAATCCTGTAAAATATTCTATCCCATTCAGACTTTCCAGGCTCAGCCCGCTGATATCCAGGTATTTCATAGTGCCCAACAGTGCCGTAGAAGTGTCCAGATCTCCACCTTTCACCAGCTCCGGATAACGCTCTTCCAGGAAGCTGATCAGAGAAGGATCAACGTTGAGTTGGGCATATCCTCCCCTTATACCCATGCAAAATATAATAGCAAAAAACAGGTATTTCATATGTAAGCTCTTTATACTAAAATAGATAAAATAACATCCTGTACCTACTACATATTAAAGATAAGATACAAATACCGGGATTTAGGTAATAGCTTATAATAAGCTCTGAATAACTACCAGGCACTCCTGTCATATTGTTTTCAATAACAACACATCATTTTGGGAAAATTCTGTCGCAGCAGCTGTCAGCAGCATGATTATTTACACATTTATCGGATATTGAGCGATCAGAACGGCTTTAATAAAACGGAACCGCTCACAACTATTAATCACATTAATACCGGAAATGAAGAAGATTGGTAAAATACTTTTGTGGATAGTGGTCATCCTGATAGGTCTGCCACTGGCGTTCCTGCTCTTTTTCTGGGTCAGGAATACTCTGTACCTGGGTTCAGCAGATCAGCAGTACACCAATTACCTGGATCAAAATAAAGAAGTCCTTATTGAAGCAGATAGGTCAGCCAAAGATCGCGGGCTGCTGCTTGACAGCACATTTTATGCTAACCAGGTATTTTTACTGGGAGAATCGCACGGGCTGGCAGATGTGCAGAAAATTGATCAACTGTTACTGCTTCACCTCCACCAACGCGCCGGTCTGAAATATTATATTGCTGAAATAGACAGCCTGCGGGCGGATATGCTGAACCGGTTCCTGTCGGAAACACCTAAGAATGATGGTTTATTGAAGCAATTCGTCCGGGATATTGCCCTGCGGATCCCTCAGCAATCCAGCCGGCAACTCTATGACAAATGGTCGGAGATCTATGACTACAACAGCCGGCAACCGGATTCTCTTAAAATCACCGTCCTTGGACTGGATACGGATTTTGATCAGAACGGCTATAACAGGGACTCTTTTATGCTGGTCAATTTTGAACGGATCATTCAGGAAAAAGGCCTGCAAAATGAAAAATTCTATGGCCTGTTCGGATATTTCCATGTGCTGCAATCACCTGTCAGCTCATTTACGCTTCCCTTTGCTGCCCGGCTGAAGACTTCAGGGTTAGAAGCAGGTCAACACATACAGAGTATGATCTGTTATTCTGTGGACAGTGAGATATATCTCCCGGAAAACGAATCCTATCCTACCCCGCCCGATAAACGGCTGGACATACTCAATTCCGACGGTCCGCTGATGCTCGTAAAAGGTATCAATGACCTGAAAAAAGTGACTACACCTCATACGGTTACGCTCTTCAAGTTAGACAATACTTCTTCACCATACCGACAATCGCAACAACTTGCCGAAACCAGGGTGAACCTGGTCGGTCAGGATCTCCGCCCAGCACAACAGGATCTTTCCACGACCGATTTTTTCCAGTACGTTTTGCTGATCAGGAATTCGCAAGCCTTATCTCCTCTGCAATAACAGCACGCAGCACCCTGCATCAGGGATAGAACGGAGCTTCCGAGGGTAACCATAGAGATAGCCCGGCCCGCAGGAGATGCCCGCCTGTGAAAGAAAGTTTCCAACATTATTTATTTATTTTAGCCGTATTGATAACAGATACTCCAAATATGACGAATATGCTGAAAGAGACAGAAGCTCAACTCTTGCGCCATGGCAAGGTGATAGATTTCGGACGGTATAAGAACCTGATCGCCGCGCCTAAAACCACCTTCTGGGATGATGAGGGTCTGCCGCTTTTCAAGAGAAGGCGGACACAACGTAAAACCTGGATCTTCTACGGAGCATATTCTGAAGATCTTTTTGCAGGTATGGCGATTGTAGATGCCGGTATAGCAGCTACTGCCTTCACTTATTTCTTCGTGCCGAAAGAAAACCTGTTTATAGAAGATAAAATAACGCTTCCGCTGGGGTTTCGCTCAGGTTTTGATCCGGCTATGACGGATGAATGGAAACTGGGCAAATACCATATCAACACGACCAATAATGTCATGACCCTGAACTACAAGGGTATATTCAACCTCCAGATGACCGCGCATCTGCAAGATAACGGCGTGAGCATCGTGGCGCCTTCTAAAGACGGACGGCCTTTTAACTTCACCTATAAGGATCTGCCGATAGAGACTGATGTAAAGGTGGTCTACCAGGGTAAAACCTTCACGGCTTCCGGCCCGATCGGTGGTATCGATTTTACGAAAGGTTATCCGCCGCGCGTGACGGAATGGAACTGGTCGAGCCTCATCGGTCAGACGGAAAGCGGCAGGCAACTGGCTGTGAACCTGGTGGACAAATTCAACAACAACATGGAGAATGTGCTCTGGCTGGACAAGGAACGTATCCTTTTGTCGGATGCTACTTTTGAGTATGGACCCAAGCTGGACAAGGATACCTGGTATATCAAGACCAAAGACGGTATCCTGGATATGCAACTGCAGCCGATGGGTGCCCGTGCAGAAAACCTGAACATAGCGGTCATGAAAAGCATATTTACGCAACCTTTCGGCAAGTATACGGGAACGGTCAACTATAATGGTGTGAAAGAAGCTTTTACGGCCTGGGGAGTCGCTGAAGAGCACCTGGCGGTATGGTAACACTATAAAAAATTAAATAATAAAAAATTTTAATTTAAAATCATAAAAACATATAGGTAAATTATCCAACTGATCAGGGATTAAAATAGCATAATAATGCGGGGACACGGACGTTGTGTTTCCGCATTTTTTTATTGACCAGCCAGCTGTAGTGGTTTATCATCAGCAGAAACAACATCTTACCCTAGTAATAAGTATAAAAAATTGTTTTACAGGACAATTTTGACCTCAGATTTTATATTAAATAGTATCCAAAATAAAAACCTGCGACTCAGTTGGTTTTTTCAAAACACCTGTAAAGACAGGGCACCCGGTTATCCTTAACATTTTCATTACATTTTATCAATATCAGAGTGTTAAAAAATTAAAATTATAAGTTAAAAAATACAAAGATTATTTTTTTATATTAGTAAGACCAGGTACAACCTGATATCAATCATCGCCGGAAAGGAAAAGGTTCAGTGTATTGTGAAATCTTTTAACTGTACATCTTATGAGGTACAAACTCTTCTTTTTATTGGCTTTTCTGGCAAAGATCTCCTTTGCCCAGGAAGTGCCGGCCGCTTCAGAGAGACAAGCTGTGGTCAAACCTGTAACTACGGCACAGGAATATCAGCCTAAACTGATCAAAAATCCGAATGCTACAGATATCACTGTCAACGGTGTCGTCATTGATAAACGGGCTGTCAAATATTATCCTGAAGGCGCGCTCCGGGAAGTCAGCGCTGAAAAAGCCAGGAAGATCAATTTCATTTACCTGGAATCCTACGAGCCGGAGCCGGAAAGTTTCTCTGCTTTAACGGAAAGCTGTAAAGCCAGGATAGCAGCAACTTTTGATGTTGGCACCTATAGCCAGTTAAGGGATATGACAGAAAGGAAACGCATCACTGTGGACCTGGACGGATGCCGTTTTGACATCTATCTTTTTTCTCATGAAGAGATTATTAACTACCAATAAAAATGCAGGATGATGAAAAAATGGTACCTGGCAATACTACTCATCAGTCTCCTGGCCGATACCGCCTGGTCCCAATATTACAGACCGCGGCAGAATAACGGTCAGCGGATCAATACCTGTAAGGGTCAGTTTGTGGCTTCCAACTGGAATCCGAATATGATTGTAGGCTCCAGCATGAACGGTTATTTCAATAATGAGAACAATACCGTTACCTTCTGTAATCCCAGCGGCGGACCTATCCGGGCCAATTTCTACTGGATAGACATAGAGCAGGGTTATGATTACCTTTATGTATACAATGGACCCAATACTTCCAGCCCGCTGGCCGGCACCTTTACAGGACTGGCACTTTATCCGGGCGTGATCACCTCCACCGGTTCCTGCCTCACATTCAGATTCCGGTCGGACGGTATTGAGAACTGGTCCGGCTTCAACGTATTGCTGGGTTGTCCGCCTCCTACCTGCGGCTCCAATACAATAGCTTCCGATAATTGCGCAGGCGCACCACTGATCTGTAACCTGAACGGTTATTGCGGGAGCACCAGCGGATGGTACACCCGTGACAACGGACAGATTGAAGGTAGTACCTGGGGCGGCAACAATGTCTTTAATTGCGGTTCCATACAGAATAATTCCTGGATAGCTTTTGAAGCAGCTGCGACCACTGCGACCCTGAACATCAGTACCAGCAACTGTTCCAACGGATCCAGCGGGATCCAGGCTGCCATTCTCCGCTCCACCAATTGCAATACCTTTACCCGTGTATCTACCTGCGTCAGTACGCTGGCAACCAGCTTCAACCTCACCGGAACCGGTCTGACGCCCGGAGAAAAATACTACCTGATGATCGACGGTATCGACGGTAATGACTGTGACTACGAGGTAAAAGCGGTAAGCGGAATCGAAACCGTAAATATCAACTCCAATTTATCCGGTTCACCGGTTTGTAGCGGTCAGACATTCACACTGAACGCCTTTGTAAGCGGCAGCGGCGGACCTTACGGCTACCAATGGTCGCCTGAACCTGTATCGGGGCAAGGTACTTCTTCCGCTACTTATGTAGCCAGCACCACCCAACCTTACCAGGTAACCGTTTCCGGTGCCTGCAACTCCAGCCAGACTTCTACCTATAACCAGGTCATCTCCTCGACTTCCGTCAGCGTCAGCGGGGCAACAACCATCTGTGAAGGAGCAAGCACGACACTCACAGCCAACGGTTCAGTAAATCCTTCCACCATATCTTTCACCAACAACACCCCTATGGTTATCCCGGACAACGATGCCACGGGAGTAACCTCTACGATCAATGTTCCTGGTTTACCCGGCACTGTCGGCTCCCAACTGGTCAGTGTGTGTCTGAACATCTCTCACCTTTATGCCAGCGACCTGGAGGTACAACTCCGGTGCCCGAACGGGAATATCATCAACCTGATCATGCAAAGAGGTGGTCTGGGCTCTAATTTTGTCAATACCTGCCTGTCCACTTCCGGAATACCTGTGGCCTCCGGAACGGCGCCTTTCACCGGAACTTTTACACCGGAGCAAGCCCTATCTCTTCTCAGCGGATGTAATCTCAGCGGTAACTGGTCGCTCATTGTCAAGGACAGAGTACTGTACGACGGAGGCATTCTTCAGAGCTGGAGCCTGACTTTTCAGAATGCAATCCAATATACCTGGTCACCGGCTGACGGATTATCCGCTACCAACACACCCTCCGTAACAGCCAGCCCCGCTGGAACCACCACTTATACGGTCACCTCCTCAGACCTGCTGGGCTGTACCAATAGCACCACACATACGCTGAATGTCACTCCCGTGGTGGAACCTTTATTCAATCCCGTCCCGGATCTGTGCCAGGGTGATCCTGCACCAATACTTCCGGCAGTTTCGACCAACGGTATTTCCGGAACATGGTCGCCCGCTACTGTCAGCAACAATGCCAGCGGCACCTACACCTTTACCCCGGGCAGCGGCAATTGTATCCTGTCACCCACACTGAATGTAAACGTCATTCCTAAAACCATCATATCTCCGGTTTATCATGATTAAAATATTTACTATACAATGGAGGTATACCTTGCTCTGCTCGTGGATGTTATTGGCAACGGTTGATCTTATACAAGCGCAAACCAACTCCGGTAATCCCCAGGTCATCTGTGAAGGTATACAGCGCGACTACCAGGTCGACTACACAGAAGGCGCCGGCGCCGGCACACCAGGATCTACTTATACATGGGCAGTCCCGACGACCGGGTTCCTGGGAAATATCACGACTAACCAGGGGCCTTCCGGCAGCAGCAACCGCGTCCGGATCGACTGGGCGGCAACGCCTCCGGGCACTTATGTCTTACAGGTCACTGAAACCAACGGCAGTTGCCCGGGTGATGTAACCACGCTCAATGTGATCATCAATGCTGTTCTCACGCCCACATTCGACCCTGTAGGACCTTTTTGTCTGAACAGCACACCCCCGGCATTACCCGGCACGTCAAAGGACGGTATCACCGGCACCTGGTCACCGACAGTGATCAATACTTCTTCAACAGGTTCTTCTGTATATACCTTCACGCCCGATCCGGGGCAGTGTGCCGGACCCACAACCCTATCGGTATCTATCAATGATGCTACAGTACCAGTACTGGATCCTATAGCGCCGCTCTGTCTCAACAGCACCCCTCCGGTATTACCGGTCACATCTACCAATGGTATTTCCGGCAGCTGGACGCCTGCTACCATCAGCACTGCTGCTGCCGGCGTTTCCACCTATACATTCACCCCAGATCCTGCGCAATGCGCTGTCAGCACAACTCTTGATATCACTGTTAATGACCTGCCGGCTGTGCAGGTAACAGGTCCTGTTCCGATCTGTGAAGGACAATCTACTGGTCTGACCGCTACCGGGGCAAATACTTATACCTGGACTCCTTCGGCCGGATTATCAGCCACTTCCGGTTCTACAGTAACAGCAACCCCGGCCGCTACGACAACTTATACGGTCACCGGTACTGACGTCAACGGATGTGTTAACTCAGACGATATCACGGTAACGCTCACGCCAATTCCCGTCACCTCTCCTATTTACCATGATTAATCCGAAGGGCTGATGAATATGACCAAAGGGCTATACCTGTTGCTGATCCTGTGTCTGGGCAGTCTTCCTTTACAAGGACAGACACAGCAATTGTGTGTATCCGATCCGACAGCCCGGTACTATGTAACAGGATTTGCCGGCAGCACTTTCGTCTGGAATACTTACGGTAATGGCACCATTACAGATCAGGGTAATGATACGGTCTTCGTCACCTGGAACAATACGCCGGGAACTTATCAGCTGAGCGTACAGGAAATCAATACAGAAGGATGTGAAGGTCCGGTTCAATGGCTCTCTGTAGAACTGGTTGAATTCCGGTCCACGCAGAATATCAGTATCTGCAACGGAGATAGCTTTACATTGCCGGATGGCAACGTCGTCAATACAGCCGGAACGTATGTAGTTACTTTAGCGTCCGCTACCGGCTGCGACTCTGTTATTACTACAAACCTGACGATTAATAATATAGATAATATCTACCTGGATGTCTCAATCTGTAACGGTCAGTCATATACTTTGCCAGATGGCCATGTCGTATCCCTGGCAGGCACTTACACAGTCACCCTGACAGCTTCTACAGGATGTGATTCCACTATTATTACCAACCTGGTTGTTAATGACATATCCAACACAACTGTAGAAGTGCAGATCTGTCAGGGCGATGTCCATACGTTGCCCGATGGTAACATTGTATCAGTGCCTGGTACATACCCGGTAACTATCCTGGGTTCGACAGGATGCGATTCGATCATTACTACCCATCTGAAGGTGACCGATATTCCGACCTCCACCCTGAATGTTCAAATCTGTGAAGGTTCTATTCATACGCTACCAGACGGGAACACTGTTTCAGTTACAGGAACTTACCCGGCCACTTTAACAGCTTCCACAGGTTGTGACTCGATCGTCATTACGAACCTGACCGTGATCAGTACGCCTGTCACAACACTGGAGGCCGAAATCTGTGACGGAGCTGCTTACACGTTGCCAGACGGCAATTCCGTTGCTGCTGCAGGAACATACCCGGTCACCCTGATGACTTCGACCGGATGTGATTCTACCGTCATCATCAATCTGAAGGTCGTCAACACTTTAACGACTTTTATCGATGTTCAGATCTGTAGCGGACAATCGCATGCCTTACCCGATGGCAATGTTGTTTCAGTGTCCGGTATCTATCCGGTAACCCTGATATCCTCCACTGGTTGCGACTCCATTGTTACGACGAATCTGAAGGTGAATGAAATAGTCAATATACAGGTGTCCGCCCAGGTCTGCAGCGGTCAATCATATACATTGCCGGATGGCCAGGTAGTCAGTACAGCAGGTTCCTACCCGGTGACCTTAGCGGCCTCTACAGGGTGCGATTCAATCGTCATCACCCACCTGGCTGTGGTAAACGTGCTTACCTCCTCTGCAGATATACAAATCTGTAGCGGGCAATCGTACACTTTGCCGGACGGCCATATTGTTTCCACCTCAGGGAGCTACCCGGTGACGTTGACAGCTTCCAGCGGATGCGACTCGATTGTGACTACTCAACTGACTGTTCTGAATGCTTTAAGCGCTGTTGTAAACGCAGCTATCTGCAGCGGACAATCACACACCCTACCGGACGGAAGCGTCGTTTCAACATCCGGCGCTTACCCGGTAACCCTGACGGCCCCTACCGGTTGTGATTCCATTGTCACCACGCACCTTACAGTCGTCAACACTTTAACGGCTTCCATAGCGGTGCAGATCTGTACAGGACAATCACACACCTTACCGGACGGAAGTGTCGTTTCCACAGCAGGAAGTTACCCGGTTAAACTGACCTCTTCTGCAGGTTGTGATTCGATTGTGACTACTCATCTGACGGTTGTCAGTACACTGACAACAGCTGTAGCTGCACAAATCTGTGAAGGGCAATCCCATACCTTAGCCAACGGAAATATTGTTTCCGAAGCCGGCACCTACCCGGTAACGTTAACAGCTTCCAGCGGCTGTGATTCCATTGTCACCACTACCCTGACAGTCTTCCCCACCTTATCTGCTGTCCAGGATATACAGGTCTGCAGCGGACACACTTTTACACTCCCGGATGGTCACGTCGTGTCTGCCTCAGGCGTTTACCCGGTTACTTTAACGGCTTCAACAGGTTGTGATTCCGTCGTCACCACCCACCTGGTTGTGCTCCCGATACTGACCGATACTCTGAATATACAAATTTGCGAAGGCCAGTCTCACACCTTACCGGATGGCAGTGTCGTATCCACTGCCGGAAATTACCCGGTCAACTTCGCCACCTCCAACGGTTGTGACTCTGTTGTTTTGACTATCGTTACTTTATCTGCGCTTCCGCAGGTCTACCTGGGGCCAGACACTACGCTCTGTGAAACGGGCACTTTGGAAATCACGCTACCGGACATCCCGGGTACGGAATATGAATGGCAGGACGGCAGCTCCGGCAATACTTACGTACTCAAGGATCCGGGTACTTACTTTGTAACCGCTGTCAATCTCTGCGGAACAGCAACGGACACCCTGGAGCTATCCACAACGGTCTGCGAATATTGCGGAGTGTACATGCCGAACGCTTTTTCACCCAACGGAGACGGACTGCACGATATGTTCCGCCCGATTGTCACCTGTTCCGATATCCGTCCTTTCCTGTTCAGGATCTATAACCGGTGGAATGAACTGGTATTCGAAAGCAATGATCCACTCAGCGGATGGAACGGAATCTATAAAGGTCAGCAACAGCCAACGGATACTTATATCTATCACGTGGTATACTTTAATACGACGCTGAACAAAGAAATAACCATAAGCGGTGTTGTGACGATCTTAAACTGACCTGAAAGGTACAGCAATTTATTTCAGATGGCTGAAATCGACCGGTACGACCCTGGAGATGCCCTGTTTGACCATAGTGACTCCGTAAATAGCATCTACTTCTGCCATGGTCGATTTATTATGCGTCACCAGGATAAACTGAGAATTTTCTGAAAAATTGCGGATAGCATCATTGAACTTTTTGATGTTGGTATCATCCAGCGGCGCATCTACTTCATCGAGAATACAAAAAGGTGCCGGCTTGTAAAGGTATAGTGCAAACAGCAACGACAACGCTGTAAGTGTCTTCTCCCCCCCGGATAACTGGTTAATACTTTGCGGTCGCTTTCCCTTAGGCTTGGCGGTGATCTCGATATCCGATTCCAGTATATCTTCCTGATTTTCAATAATCAGGTCACAGGTATCGTCATTGGTGAACATACTTCTGAATACATGGATAAAATTTTCCCGTACTGCGGCAAAAGTAGACAAAAACTGCTCCTTCGCCGTAGTATCCACTTCCCGGATGGTCTCCAGCAGGCTCTCCCGCGCATCTGTAAGGTCTTTCTTTTGCTCGGTGATGAAATCATAACGGCTTTTCATTTCATCATACGCTTCTTCTGCCATCGGGTTGACTTCACCAAACTGGTCAAGCCTTTTCCTGACCTTAGCCATCCTGTCATCAAGTGCATGCCTTGGTGTCTCCGGTTCAGAAAGTTCATCCAGCAATTCATCGAGATTAACCCTGAATTCAAATGAAAGCTTTTCCTTCAGCACGCTGAGCCGGACCTTCTGGTCATTGTACTGATCTTTATACTGACGGATCCCTTCTTCCGTCAGCCTTCTTTCCTTTTCCTGCTCACGGATGGCTTCTTCTGCCTGACGGGCCTGTTGCTTAATTCCAAAGAAGCTAGTCTCCCTGTCAGACAATGCGGCCAGATGTTTTTCTTTTTCCTGATAACCTTCCAGCAGCAGCTGATCCAGTGCCGCTATTTTCCCGTCATTATCCTGGATGGCCTGTTCATGGGCAACCATCTCCTGCTGACCGTTCCGGATCTGCTCCCGGTTGGCTTCCAGCTGACTCAGCTTATAAGCCCGGTTTTGCTGCAGCGATTTGTAAAGGTTTTCCTGTTGTATATACCGGATATTATGCTGGTTAAAAGTCTGCTGCAGGGTGCTGAGGCTATCGGATTCGGTCCTGAACTGCCGCTCCAGTGTATGCGCCTGCTCAGCAGCCTTTTCCTGGCTGATGACCAACTGCTGCAGCTGTTCCTGTAATGGCAGGATCTCCTCCTTCAACCGCTCTATATTCGCCTGAGCCTGCGACTGCCGTTCCATGCTTTTTTCTACTACTTCCTTGAAGTTATCGATACGGGTACGCCTGGAAACAAAAGCTTTCTCCATTTCCTGCAGTTCTTTCCCCTCCCGCTCGATCGTCTTTTTATAAGAATTATTGCGGCAAAACTGTAGAGCCGTCTGCGTATCCTGTACCTGTTTTTTTAGCCCCAACACTTTTACATCCAGCTCCCTGATTTCTTTTTCCAGGCGTTCGAGATTCTTAAGCCGGCCCAGTCGTTTCCCTTCAAAAAGCCCTACCGATCCGCCGCTGATCTGGTGAGCAGAACGGATCAGGTGCCCGGTAGCAGATACAATCTCACCGGTAAACCCATCCGGCACTTCCCATTGGTCCAGGTTTAAACTTTCCTTTGCCAGATACACATTGTGCAACAAATAAGCAATAACGGGTTTGTACTGTTCATCTATCTCTACAACAGAAAACATCGGTACCACATCTGCCGGTAAGAGTGTAAAATCACCGGCCGGGAGAACTTTGAAATACTCCAGCACCAGGAAACCGGCTTTACCGTTACCGGCATCTTTCAGCATCTGTATGGACTGCATGGCTTCCTGTTCTGTTTCCACAATAAAGTGGTTGAGATAAGGTTGCAATACACTTTCCAGTGCAGCCCTGTATTGTTCATCACAGTACAGGATGTCTGACAACAAGAGCCTGTCTTTCAGCCAGGTAGCATTCTTTTTCAGGAATTTGATCGCTTCAGGAAATCCCTGCAGACTGTCCACCATGTTCTTCGTCAGGCGGAATTCATTCTGTTTGGCATCCAGCACCCGGTTATCATTGGTCAGGAGGTTGCGCTGCTTTTCCAGCTGTTCTTCCAGTTCCCGGATCTTCTGCAGGTTATCTGTTTCCTTCTGTTCTATTTCTGCCAGTAATGTTGTCTGCTTCTGGATCTTTTCTTCGAAACCGCTGACTTCTTTCTGTATCTCTTCCAGCTGCTTCTGCCGTTCTTCATTTTCAAACAGCGATTGCTGTGCCGATTTGACCTGCCCTTCCAGTTCCGCCTGCCTGACAGCCAGCTGCTTTTCTGCCTGGTAGGTATGCTGCCTGGCCTGGGCGGCTGTTTGTTCGGCCTGCTGCCACTGGTCCCTCAGTTGCAGGTTGATCTCCCGTTTACCTTCCAGCTGCTGCTGTACTTCATCAAGCGATTCCTTAAAAGATTGCATGCTTTTACCGGCATTCTCAATATCTTTCTCTGCCTGCACGACCTCCTTTTCCAGGTTACTGACCGCAGCATCCGACTGCGCAATCTGCTCTTTGAGCTGCCGCGATTTATTCAGAAGAAACTGCTGCTGTTGCTGAAGCATTCTTTTCTCATTCTCCTGTTCCTGTATCTTATTGATGATCGCATTCAGCACCTTCTGATCATCGGACAAGGACTGTTCTCCTGCTATGATCTCCTTATGATACTGGGCAAGCTGTGCTTCGAACTGCCGGATCTGTGCATCGATAGCGATGATCTTATCCTCGAGCCGGCGGATATTTTCCTGCTTGGCATCGCATATGTTGTTGATCTCCAGCAACTCATATGAAGCCAGATCTATCGTGAGCTGTTTATATTCCTCCTTCAGCGCTTTATACTGCTTTGCTTTCTTAGCCTGGCTCTCCAGGGCTTTCAGGTTCTTCTCGATCTCAAACAGCAGGTCTTCCACCCGGGTAAGATCTCCTTCTGTTGCCTGTAGCTTTTGCAAAGTCTCTCGCTTACGGGTCTTGTATTTGGAAATACCGGCAGCCTGTTCTATGAGCCGGCGGCGGGCTTTCTCTACGTCATTGAGGATGTCGTCGATCATCTTGAGCTCTATGATCGCATAGGTATCCGTGCTGATCCCCGTATCCATGAAGAGATCACGGATGTCCTTAAGCCTGCAGTTGACACCGTTCAGCTTGTAATCACTGTCGCCGTCCCGGGTGATCGTACGGGTAATGGTCACACTGGAATATTCTGTCGGCAAAAGATTCCGGGTATTGTCCAGGGTCATAGAGACTTCCGCAACATTGGCAGGGTGTCGTTCTTTGGTTCCGTTGAAAATGATGTTGTCCATTTTCTCCAGGCGCAACGACTTTGATTTTTGTTCGCCCAATACCCAGCGGATAGCATCTACCACGTTGGATTTGCCACAACCGTTCGGTCCCACGATACCTGTTATATCCTGGTCGAAATGGATGATCGTTTTGTCGGCAAAGCTCTTAAATCCCTTTATCTCAATGCTCTTCAGACGCATATAGTTTCAAATATAGGAAAATGGCATGAGCAGATTAATCGATGGAAAAATAATGTGGGAATGATCTGATGTGCCAATGGGTAATGAATGCTGACGCAATGCTAATGTGAAAATTGAGATAATCAGCAAATGGATAATATGAAAATGAGATGCAGTTCGGACCCTTAGGTTACTCGAAGGGTCGGTGGCTAAGCCGGTCTGAAGCGAATATAATAATTGGACAATGTGTCGATGAGTCAATGAATGCTGACGCAATGCTAATGTGAAAATTGAGATAATCAGCAAATGGATAATATGAAAATGAGATGTTGTTCGAACCTTAGGTGACTCGAAAGGTCGGTGGCTAAGCCGGTCTGAAGCGAATATAATAATTGGACAATGGGTCGATGAGTCAATGAATGCTGACGCAACGCTAATGTGAGAATTAAGATAATTAGCAAATGTTTTAATGTGAAAATGAGATGCCGTTCGGACCCTGAGGTGACTCGAAAGGTCGGTGGCTAGTATGCCGTAATCAGGAATAGCCGCCTACTTTTGAAGGCAGCTATTCATTATATATTAGACCTATCACTGTTTAAGGATGATCGGCTGTAGCTTCGCGGGAGAGCGGTATTTCATCCGGCATACCGGCCAGTGCCCTGTCAAAGACAAACAGCGATTCGTCTTTCGCCCTGTTGCCACCGGCAATTTTCAACCGGTCGATCAATTCAAGGATCAGCTTTTCTTCTTCTATCTGCTCTTTGACAAAAAACTGTGCGAAGTTCCAGGTTGCCCAATCACTTTCTTTCATCGATGTATTGACAATATTATAGATCGACTCCGTATTGTCGATCTCATGTTGCAGCAGCCTGTTGAAACAATCCTGCAACGAGTTCGGATCTGCAGGTGGCGCCGGCACTGCCTCTACGATCGGGCGGCCGCCTCTTTCGAGAATATATTGCATAAACTTAATCATGTGGTTTCTTTCTTCCTGCGCATGCCTGTACAGAAAATTAGCAACGCCACCATATCCTTCGTCATCGGCCCAAATACCATATGACAGATATATCTGGGATGCTTCCGATTCACGGGTCATCTGCCTGATCAGGATTTTTTGCATATTCAGGGACAATCTGTTGGTGTTCATAAATACCTCTTTTTAGATGAATAAAAACGCTTAAATAAACGAGATGCCGGAATGGAAGGTTATATAAAATTTCCCTAAAAAAGAATTATACTATGAAAATGAATTGTTTAGCAAATACTTTTAGCGATCAGAAAGAAAGGAGGCCTGAGCCTCCCAACCATGTATACAAACAAACATTTTTTCAGATAACGGATTTCTGCAGAAAAATCCAGCAAGTTTGCACCAGGATAAAGACTGTAATTTCTTGAAACGTCTGTTATCCCGGACAACTCTGGTGTTAAAGTTACCTTGTCCGGTCGACAAGAACTTTGACATTTGTCAATTTATAAGTAACGGAATACCGTTAGAAGGTTTTTAACATTATTGCCTGCCGGAGCGGATGCGGCTGATACTTTCCTTGGCCATTCCCAGGTAGGAAGCGATATATTTCAACGGAGCTCTCTTGACGGCTTCAGGATACATGGACAGAAAACGCTCATACCGCTCCCGGGCAGAAGAGAGTCGCAGCAACTGGGAATTTTTACCTTCGAGTAAAAGGTATTCCGAAAGGATATCTCTCAGCACTTTTTCGTAAACGGGATACTTTTCCAGGAAACGGAAAAAATTGCTGCGGGATACGTAGTACACTTCTGTAGATTCCAGCGTCACAGATGAAGTGGCCGCCGGCATATTGTACATGAAGGATTCCAGCTGAAACAGCGGTTGGTGCTCGAATACAAAGCTGACGGTGTGCTCTTCTCCTTTTTCATCCACGTAAAAGGATCTCACCGCTCCTTTGATAATAAAACCTGCGTAATCGGCTGATTCTCCCTGTTTCTGCAGGCAGGTATTTTTCCTGAACTGAGCGACCTGGACGTTCTCACGGATATCGTCCAGCTCCTCCTCCCGGACCTGCCTGTACCGCTCTATAAAATCCAGTAATTGCTTCACACCGTTATCATATTACCGAATTGAAGTTAAGAATAAATACGATTCGGCTGGTTGGGGGAGAAGTATATAGACAGGATAAACTCATAGATATTAACTTCATATATTATTCTGATATCTTCCTCTCCTTGAAAGCGATCCGGCCATACCTGCTCAATGGATTTTTACTGACGATCCCGGTGATCACCTGGAATATGTTGGTTGCCGGTTATCTTCCGGAGATATTTCAGCCGGAAGTGTTTGAGAAAGATATCCCCCGAGTCATCCTTTATGGAGAGAACGGATCCAGGATCTTATTTTTTCTGCTCATTTTCCTGATGCCCATTCAGCGTCAGGCTCCTCATCGAAAAGCCGGCTGGATATTGTACTGCCTGGGCCTATGTCTGTACATCCTGAGCTGGCTCCTGCAGCTCTATTTTCCGGAAAGCAACTGGAGTAAAAGTCTCCCAGGATTATCGGCACCTGCATGGACACCTGCTCTCTGGATGTCAGGTATTATCCTGGTCACAGATACCTTCAGCTTCCAGCTGCCTTACAGAAGATGGATCGCATTATCAGCAGGTGGCCTGTTCCTGCTTTTTCATAACATACATACTTTGATCATCCTGATGAGGTGAAATTGTTAGAGATTTCTCACATCTTATCTATACCCGCGGGAATCTTTGCAGACCGCTATGCTGTTATTCAGCTCGAAGCCGAAAAGCAGCACGAAGGAGTTCAGGTACACAAAGAGCATCGATACGATGATGATACCCAGCGAGCCGTACAACTGGTTGAAGTTGGAGAAAAGACTGAAATAGTATTTCAGCAAATTGGACAGTAAGATCAACGCCAGGGTCGCAAATGTCGCTCCTACAGAAAAATACCGGTACTTTTTCTTGACCGGCGGACCGTAATAGTAGATCAGTGCAATGGTATTGAAGAACGCAAAAAAGACCAGCAGGTATTTCAGTAGGACCAGCACGGTATACGAATAGCTGTTGAAAAGATCATAATGTAAAAGGATATTCTTGATCGTCCGCTCACCCAGGATCACCAGCGTGATCGCCACGAGGAACAACAGGCTGATCAGGATAACGATCTTCAGTGAAACCAGCTGTTTCTGAAAAAAGCCGCGCCGTTTAAAATGATGGTTGGACTTGTCAAATGCCTTGAGCATGGAAGTAACGCCATTGCTGGAAAAAATAAAAGCCAGCACAAAGTTCAGCGAAGTCACTCCGCCCCGCTGTATGCTGATGATATCTTCGATCGTATTCTTCAGCATATTGTAAATCCCTTCCGGCAGCACTTCTTTCAGATAGCCCATCAGAACCAGGTCGTAATTATCGACAGGCAGGTACGGGATCAGCGAAAAGAAAAAGATGATCGTCGGGAAGATCGCCAGGAAAAAGAAAAACGACATGGAAGAAGCCCGGGTAGAGATCGCGTCTTCCTGGATTTCTTCCCGCAGCTTGAACAAAGCATCCTGCAAAGGTATGCCCTCAAAACCCGGCAATACAATTTTCCTAAAGTTGGTTTTCTTGAAATAGATCGGCATCTTGGCAATTCTTTTTCGTTGAAAAACAGCGCAAAATGCAGCCATTCAACTATTAAAGAAGTTTAAAATCGAATGAAGTTAACAAATATAACCACTTCAACACAAGTAAATTCCCGAATACTTATACCGTTAGTTATCTGTCTGCCAATAAGCATTATCTGTAGATATTCTCTTCATTCAGGGCTTTCTGGTAAGTCCGGGCATTCATCAGATGTTCCTGGTATGTGCTCGCGAAAGCATGTCTGCCACTGCCATAAACAGCACAGAAATACAGGTAATTATGCTGTGGTGCGTTCAGCACACCGTCGATTACGTCCAGCTCCGGCAGGCTGATCGGCCCCGGCGGCAATCCCTGGTAACGATAGGTATTATACGGTGAATCTATCGAGAGATCCTTGTTAAGGATCCGGCGGATACTCATATCCCCTACCGCAAACTTCACCGTGGGATCTGCCTGCAAAGGCATCCCTTTCCCGATCCGGTTGAGATACACTCCGGCAACTGTGCCATATTCATTCTTGTAATTGGTTTCTTTCTGCACGATAGACGCCAGGATGATCGCTTCTTCCGGCGTCAATCCCTTATTCGAAGCTTTGATCACCCTTTCTTCCGTCCAGTATTTCTCGTATTCCTGGTGCATGCGCTCTACGAATTTTTCCAGGCTGGTATTCCAGAAGAAAGAATAGGTATTGCAAAGAAACATCCCGATGAAATTGTCCCGGGTGAACCCGTATTGTTCCGCATTGCTGACATCCTGCACGTACGTGACAAATGCCGCCGAATCTATATCCAGCTTAGCAGAAACTTTAGCAGCCAGCTGCGGTAAAAAGGTGACATTATTGATCACCAGGTTGACCGGATCCTGGTTGCCGGATCTGAGCTTGCGGATCATATCCAGGCTGCTGCTGCCCGGCTTGAACACATAGCGGCCGGCTTTGACATTTTGGTCATACTGAAGAAGCAGGGCACACAATTTCACCAGTATCGGAAACCGGACCTGCCCGCTGTTATCGATCTGGGATTGCACAGCATCCCAGCCAGCACCACTCCTGATCTTCAGTTCCAGCACCTCCTGACCTTTTATGTTATTCAACAGCACTACACTATATATGAATAAACCGCCGGCCAGGATACCGACCACCAGCATATATAAAAACAGCTTTTTCAAGTCCTCTGATTTAGTAGCCAAAATACGCTAAACCACCAAGTATTTCAGGATAATTTCCCACAGAAAATGATACGGCAGGATCTCATAATCATTCACCAGCAACATATCATTATTGCTCTTCAACCGTTCATAATTCGCCCTGTTCTTCATCTGAACAGTCTTCTTATTGTACTTCAGCTTATCTACACTGATCAGCATTTCAATAAAGCAGGCTTCTCTCAGGGTATTGTTATCCTTCAGGAATTGTTGCTTATACCGCTTGACCAGCACACACTTATCCGCAAAGGCATCATAGTCGCTGGTCCGGATATGTTCGATCATATCCAGGATGCGGATAGACAGGTAAAAGCCTGACTTATCGTTTACATAATAAGGTGTATCATTATAGAGCTTGGCCAATTTCAGCCGTTTGTTCTCCTTCAGTAAAAGCTCATCTTTCAGCAACTGCTGATAGATCCTGTAAATGAACATCTTCTGCTTGAAAAATTCCGGCAACCCCTTGAAGCTCTTGTGCTTCATGATCTCCGTGAGCAGATTGTCGGAAAGGTCATGATCCAGCAGATGTAAGGCCAGCTTCAACTGGAACTCCTTAGCTGTAAACCAGTTCAGACCGCCTTCATTGAACAAGGAAATGTCCTTCGCCAGGTTGGCCAGCCCCTCTTCGTACCGCTGAAGGGAAAGCAAGGCCTTGGCCCTGTACAACGCTGAGACACCCTGCCAGACCGGCTGATTGAACTGTTTCTGGGTACTCAGTTTGGTGATCTCATCACAGGTTTCCAGTATATCACCCATATAGCCGGAATATTCGTACAGGAAAAGCTTGGCCCGGAGATAGAAATATTCCGTATCATAACTGTAAGCGACATCCCGGTGATGTTTCAGCTCATCCAGGAGATTGTGAAGCGCAATATTCTTTTTGTTGAAATTGGTCTTCTCATTCGTATGATGTACAAAGAACTGAATCTGGTAATAAACCAGGGTCGCCTTATGAATGGCTGCTTCCTTTACAGAAAACTCTTCATATAATGCCTTATACTGGTCAAAAGATTTCTGCTTACCGGACATCGCATAATACTTGGCCATCTCGAAAGCATAGAACTTTGCAACATCGTACAGATGGAAGTTGATCGCTGTCTGGAAATTATTCTTAATAATGCTGATCGGTGCGCTGGTAGCGCCGTTCCGTCTCAAAATATTTATCGTCTGGATCGCCTTATTCTGATCAAAAATAATTTTCTGGTAATTGGACGTAATATTGCTGGAATTAAGGTCTAAGAAATACAAAGTATTGAATATACGAGTCCTCAATCTCGATTTCAGCCGCCTATAGCTTTGATTATTAGATTGATTGTCAACTTTATATAAGTATTTTACAGCTTCGCTATCATTTGAGACTATGTCATTTTTAATTGCCATGTACAACCTGGAGAACAGGGTATCCTCACTGCTCACCATGCTTTCATCTATCAATTCTATTTTATCCAGTCGCTTCTTGCTGATGATTTTAATGATTTCTTTCAGGCTATCCATGTAACAATTGAACAGTTATAACACACACGAAAAAATAAGTACAAGGCTGAAGATAGCCATTTTACAAATAAAATACAACAATCATAAATAACCAATAACTATGTCACAAAGCATTAATAAATGATTTCGTGACATAGTTAAGTGTAAATACTTTTACCAATAAATTAACAGCTATGACATTCGCATTATTACTTTCATTTTTACTTGGTTTTTTTACTGAGCAAAATCCTCAACCTTATCAGAATTCAGATTCTACTACCACTACACAAACGCTCGATTTATCTTCTTCCTATCGTAAAATCATCACAGACGATACTGGTGGTTGATCTTCGGTCACACCACAAACATTAACTACGCCATAGTTAGCACAAAAATGTGAGCCTGCTTCCCTCAAAGCAGGCTCATTTGTGTTGTGTGTGTGTGTGTATGGAGAACCGATAAAAGAGGGCATTGTGAATTTTCTTTTTGTTTTTCCTGGTCGTTCAACCATTTGATACTTCAAAGATATATCCGAATTCCTTGTATAAAAGTACGTTTTTATTGCATTTGTGACATAGTTATTAAAACACTTTAAAATTTATAATAATATATAATTATCATAAAATAAAAACCATAAAAGAATATAAATTCAGATAAATCCTCCTTTTGCGGACAGCCTATTCATTATAATATCTCAATTTTAATAAATTAAAAACTGCTGCAGTATACTTCATCTGATCCGGAATACTACATATATACCAGGATGAGATATACTGTAACAAGGACCAGCAGTATACTTTAGCGCTTGTTTACCAATACCATGGCAACAACATTTATCGAGAGCGATCAATAATTCATATAATAAACAGATATTAGGGCACCAAAACTATCGCACCTAATGCAAGAAAAACCTCAAGCTCAGGCCAAGCCCTCTACAGGTTCTTATATCGCTTCCCTGGACGGCTACAGAGCATTCGGAACTTTTGTCGTATTGATGCACCACGTACCGTTTATTTTCCTGAGAACACCTTTTGCTTACGGCTGGTGGGTACTCCAGTCCTTTTTCGTAATATCCGGCTTCCTGCTCACGATGCTGTTGCTCAAAGAGAAAGAAAAAGGTTACCCGTTCGCCAAATATATCAAAGACTTTTACCTCAAAAGATTCTACCGGATCTTCCCGCTCTACTGGGCTTTTCTCGGCTTGATCGGGTTATTCCTGCTCATTTTCGGGATCACCCAGATACCGCTCCTGTCCGGCCTGCTGGCAGAGTACAAACAAAACTGGGTATTCCTCTGGACCTATACCTATAACTTCAAGGAGCTGGCCAACTTCCTTCAGAATGAGAATCCTAATCTCAGTCCTTTCCTCTCCCACCTGTGGTCGCTGTCCGTTGAAGAGCAGTTCTACCTGATGCTGCCATTCATGGTCTTTTTCCTGAGCAAACAGAACCTGAAAAGACTGGTGCTGGCCATCATTATCCTGTCTCCCCTGGCCAGGCTGGCAACCTATTTCTATTTCAACCACCTCGCCTATACTCCTGAATACAGCGCCTTCTTCAGCAATGACGACTTCATGAAAGACAGCTGGGTAGCCGTGATCATCCTGCGGGCCACCTGGTGTCAGCTGGATTGTCTCGCTTTCGGTATGGCACTCGCACTCTGGGACTTCAAATGGATCGGTGATCCGAAGAAATGGTTCTGGTGGGCATTCCTGGCCTTCCTCATCATCGTCACGGCCAACGGTATCTATATCGCCGGCAAAGTCGATACCGCACATATTATAGAGATATCCCAGCACAACCCGCTTCTGAGAAAATCCATGGAGATTTTCCCGATGTGGTTCGTCAAATTCTATACTTCTATTTCCGAACACCTGATCCTGATTCAGAACTATCACTTCGTATACATATATACTGTAGTGAACTTCCTCTCTTTCCTGATCGTGCTCAGCTGTATCCGCAACCGGCCGTTCATGAACCTCATGCGGCATGAGAAGATGATTTATACGGGAAAGATCACTTACGGTGCATACCTTTTTCATTACCCTTTGCTCATGATGCTCATCATCTTTACGATACCGATCATGACCAAGGTCGCCAAATACAGCAACAAGGTATTCAGCATGCTCTTCGGTGACTATATCGGCATTGTAGGCAGCCAGCTCAGTTCGGAGATCTTTACCCTGATCATCTACCTGCCGCTACTCTGGTACCTGTCCAAGTGGAGCTTTGAATACTTCGAGATGTATTTTATCAAGCTTAAGTATAAGGTCAGATAATCTCCCTTCTGATTCATTTCCGATCGGAATATTTGTCTCACGGAGAAGATGGTATTGTCATATAAATGTTATAATGCACACTTTGCTGCATAGCCGCTATGGCATACCCTACCTTTGACGGAAGCAATATTGCACAACCATAAAAGCACACTCATGAAAAGACAGCTCAACATCCTGACCGTTTTTGTATTCCTGGCGCTGATCGCCTGTAACAACTCCTCCACTACAGAAAATAACAGCGAAACGACTACTGCTGATGTAGCAACGACTGTTCCGGAAGGCCCGGAAATCACCGTTACCCTGAACTCCAACGACCAGATGCGATTCGACCTCAAAGAGATTAAAGTCCGGGAAGAACAAGCGGTGACGCTCATTCTCCATCATACAGGAACAACTTCCGTCAAGATGATGGGGCACAATTTCGTATTGCTGAAACAAGGCACTGACCTTTCTGATTTTGCCCGCAAAGCTGCTGCAGCAACAGACACAGATTATATTCCACAATCGGAAGCAGGTAACATCATCGTCCATACCAGGATGATCGGCGGCGGTGAATCGGATACCATTACTTTCACGGCACCGGCTAAGGGAACGTATGAATTTTTATGCACTTTCCCCGGACACTACGGCGTCATGAGAGGAAAATTCATTGTTATCTAAGTGAAATAGAAATACCTTTATCTCTCAATTACAAACGACTCACGAAAAACGACATTATGGAAACCGGAATACTTCACCTGCACTCCACCCTGGCATTCATCGTACTGGCAGGACTGGCAGCCGCTATCATCATGGCAATAGCCGGCAAGCCGATGACAGATCTCAACAGGAAAGTAGCTAAGATTGCTATGATCCTCTTACACACACAGTTCCTTATAGGCGCTGTTCTTTATTTCATTTCTGCAAGAGGTTTCGCCAGCCTTTCGGCAGATGCTATGAAAGATGCCACGATCCGGTTGTATGCTGTTGAACACCCCATAGCCATGATTGTTGCCCTCGTGCTGGTCACTATCGGACATGCTAAAGTCAAAAGGGCAGCAGCAGATGCTGCCAATAAACCGCTGATCATTTTCTATACCCTGGGATTACTTGTCCTGTTGTCCCGGATTCCCTGGGCAACCTGGATCTAAAACTTAAAGGAGTACGATATAATTAAAAGACTGCTCTTCCTGCATTATGGAAGGGCAGTTTTTTTATTTGGACCAGGTGGATCCGCTCTCTCCTTTGTATAAAGAATACGATCTATAAGCGTCAAACCACGTCCCGAACCACCGCGTTAAGCAGAAATTAATCCGTTTTAAGGTCTTTTTAAGCTCCTTCAGCGCTTCTTTGCAGCCTAAAAATGGATGACCGGTTCATGTCTTATCTCAAAATCTTATGCCCCATAGTATTATCATGCTGTGCAGCCCTCTCTTATGCACAAACCGATACCCTCCGGCTTTCCTGGCAGGAATATGAAGCCATTTTCCTGAAGCAGAATCTGCCGCTCCTGGCAGAGCGACTCAATATTCAGCAGGCAGAAGCCAATGTCATACAAGCCAGGCTCTGGCCTAATCCCACCATATCCGTAGAAGATGTCAATCCGTTTGCTACACAGAAACAATTAAGCATTGCCGGAGAAGGGCTTCCGCCATGGTTCGGAGATCGATTCGGCAGAAATCTCCAGGTGGCTGTCAATTTCGAACAGCTTATCCTCACGGCAGGTAAACGCAAAAAACTCGTCGCCCTGGAATCCGTATCCGTTGAGATGGCGCAACAGTATTTTGAAGACCTTTTACGCCAGCTTAAAGTCGAATTCAGGAGCCTGCTCAACCAGCTGCAGTACCAGCAGACACTTCACCAGCTGACCAAAGACCAGCACACATCCGTAGCGCAGCTGACAGAATTATATCAGAAACAGGTTGAAAAAAGCAATATCCGGAAAAGTGATTACCTGCGGCTCAAGGTCCTGGAAATAGAGATTGCGAGTCAGCAGACAGAGATTGAAAAAGAGATCAACCGGATCCAGGCTGAGCTGAAAAAGCTCATGAATATGAACGGAGATCTTTATCTGGACATCACCGGTCAGGTACCGGCACATTACATTCCGCTCCGGGATATTCCGGTCAGCACGCTCACAGAAAAAGCTTTAGAGAACCGGCCCGATGCACGCATCGCATCACTCGGCATCCGGTATAGTGAGCAGCAGCACACCTATGAACAGGCTATAAAAAAGCCGGATGTCACAGTTAAAGGTGTCTACGACAGGGGAAGCAACTTTATGCTAAACTTTTTCGGCGTAGGAGCAGCGATCGATCTGCCGGTTTTTAACCGCAACCAAGGCAATATTAAAAATGCCGCTATCGGCATACAGAAAGCGCAGATACTTTCTGAACAAAAGCAACTGGATATCAAAGTGGATGTTGAATTAGCCTATACCAACCTGCTGACGGCTATCCGTTTTCTTCACCAGGTAAAAGACGGCTGGACAGAAGATATATCGCAGGTGCTGGAAGGATACCGGAAAAACCTGATTGGCAGAAATATCAGCCTCCTGGAATACCTGGACTTCCTGGATGCCTATCTCCGGAATAAAAAACTCGTGCTGGAAGCAGAGAAAGATCTGATCCAGAAAGCAGAAGAACTGCAGTACCAGGTCGGTACGGAAATCCTGTAAATCCCGCTCTTCACCGCAAAAGTCATTAGAAAACATGCGAACATACACCTCTTTCGGCCTTTCAGCCCTGATAGCGCTGCTACTCCTCTCCTGCCGGCAGGAAAAACAAGAAGAAAACACCACACCAGAAGTAAAGACAACCTTCTGCCTGGACTCCACATTCAAGGCAACCCTGAAATTTGCCCCGGTCACCCTCCAATCCGTGATCGAATACATACCTATGACCGGAACGGTAGAAGCCAACCCGGACAAGGTCTACCATTTCGTCAGTTCCGTGGATGGCCGGATCGCCAATACCTACTTCTCGCTCGGAGATGTGGTGAAAAAAGGACAATTACTGGCTGATATCTACAGCGCCCAGCTGACTGAATGGAATACCAAACAATCCACGCAGGCAGAAAAGATCGCTATTGCCGAAAGAAACCTGAAATCTGTAGAATCCATGTTTGAGGATGGCATTTCCTCCGAGAAAAAACTGATCAAAGCGCAAAGCCAGCTCAACATTGAAAAGTCCAAGCTGGAAAAAGTCAATACCAATCTCCGCATGTTCAGCGCGAGCGAAGATAAGGATGTCTTCCAGATCAAAGCCGCGGCGTCCGGGATCATCACCGACAAGAACATCAACCCGGGCATACAGATCAATGGAGGCGGAGAACCGCTTTTCACCATTTCCGATCTCAGCCAGGTATGGGTCATGCTGAACGTATATGCCAGTAATCTTGCACTGGTCCGCCAGGGAATGGAAGTAGATATTACCACCTTGTCCTACCCCGACCAGGTTTTCAAAGGACACATTGCTTCTATCACGCCTGTTTTTGATGCGGAAAGTAAAGTAGTCAAGGCCCGTGTACAACTGGACAACTCTGATCTTTTGCTCAAACCGGGTATGCTTGTAGATGTGCATGCGAGAAAAGAGCGTAACATGACTGCACTGGCAGTGAATACATCAGCACTCATTTTTGACAACAATCAATATTTCCTGATCGTGTACCAGGACGACTGTCATATAGCTGCCAGAAAGGTAGATATGCTCAGCAGATCGGGACCCATAACCTATATATCCGGCGGTATTGCCGAACAGGAAATCATTGTCACCCGCAATCAGCTGCTGATCTATGAAAAATTAAAAAACCTTTAATCGCCGCTATCTATGAGAAAACTGGTACAGGCGATCGTTTCCTTTTCGCTGAAAAATTCCATCATTGTATTTTTCCTGACAGCCTTGCTGCTGGTCGCAGGGATCATCAGCTACCTCCACACCCCGATAGAAGCCTTTCCCGATGTGACCAACACCAGGGCCAGGATCATCACGCAATGGCCGGGCAGAAGTGCGGAAGAGGTGGAGAAATTCATTACCCTGCCCATCACCAAAGAGATGAATACCATCCCGGGAAAATCCCAGGTCCGTTCCATTTCTTTATTCGGGCTGTCGGTGGTCACAGTCATCTTCGATGATCATATCGATGATTTCTA
>Ga0206116_1000479_pt1 | contig 41290 bp, 20 predicted proteins | sample 3A1Ametagenome_FD_178000 | JGI IMG/M metagenome (GOLD analysis project Ga0206116, IMG submission 178000) | Enriched microbial communities from leaf-cutter ant dump, University of Wisconsin, Madison, United States - 3A1A | ecosystem: Environmental > Terrestrial > Nest > Insects nest > Nest dump...
CAGGAGGGGCCGGGCACCCTCATTACCCTTGATGAAGAGGAATCCATGGAACAGCCGATCATTTCCGGCATCGCTTTCAACCGCGACGAAGCCAAGCTGACCATCCGTGGGGTGCCGGATATTCCAGGCATCGCCTTCAAGATTCTCGGCCCGATCAGTGCCGCCAATATCGAAGTCGACATGATCGTGCAGAACGTGGCGCACGATAACACCACCGACTTCACCTTCACCGTGCACCGTAACGACTACAACAACGCCCTGAGCGTGTTGCAGAAGACCGCTGACGAGCTGGGCGCGCGTGAAGTGGTGGGTGACACCAACATCGCCAAGGTCTCCATCGTCGGCGTCGGCATGCGTTCGCACGCTGGTGTCGCCAGCCGCATGTTCGAAGCGCTGGCCAAAGAGGGCATCAATATCCAGATGATCTCCACTTCGGAAATCAAGGTATCGGTGGTCATCGAAGAGAAGTACCTGGAGTTGGCGGTTCGCGCTCTGCATACTGCCTTCGAGCTCGATGCTCCGTCCCGACAGGGCGAGTGATACCCTTATCCCGAAAGGCGCGGCTGGTTCCGCGCCTTTCGTCTTTTTGATCGGCACGCGGGGACTTTCTTTCTACGCTGGCTGGTCAATACTTGGGTGAGGCTTTCAGCGCTGCTTGATTTCGCTGTAGGCCATCGCCATTTTCTTTTTTGCAGACTGTTGTCCTGAAATGTAATCCGTGAGGAGAAAGGAATGCTGATTCTGACTCGCCGGGTCGGAGAGACCCTGATGGTCGGTGATGATGTGACTGTCACCGTGTTGGGCGTTAAAGGTAATCAGGTGCGCATTGGCGTTAACGCGCCCAAGGAGGTTGCCGTGCACCGTGAGGAAATCTACCAGCGCATCCAGAAAGAGAAGGGTGACGAACCAAGCCACTAATTTTTCTCGAAATTTTGGTTTGCAAACGGGGAAAACATGTTTATCATGCGCCCCGTGTTGCGGAGAGGTGGCCGAGTGGCCGAAGGCGCTCCCCTGCTAAGGGAGTACACCTCAAAAGGGTGTCGGGGGTTCGAATCCCCCCTTCTCCGCCATTATTCAGCGAGTTGGGCGAAAGCCGAGCTGGCGAATCAACCAGAGGTGATCTGGTATAAAAGCACCGACCGGACTCATAGCTCAGCTGGATAGAGTACTCGGCTACGAACCGAGCGGTCGGAGGTTCGAATCCTCCTGAGTCCGCCATATTGAATGGCTTGCATCGCTGCAAGCCATTTTGTTTCAACCAGTGGTGATCTGGTCTAAAAGCGCCAAACGGACTCATAGCTCAGCTGGATAGAGTACTCGGCTACGAACCGAGCGGTCGGAGGTTCGAATCCTCCTGAGTCCGCCATATCGAGTGGCACTGCAGCGATGCAAGGTCATGATGCTTCAACCAGCGGTGATCTGGTCTAAAAGCGCCAAATGGACTCATAGCTCAGCTGGATAGAGTACTCGGCTACGAACCGAGCGGTCGGAGGTTCGAATCCTCCTGAGTCCGCCATACCGAAAGGGCCTGCAGCAATGCAGGCCCTTTTTCTTTGTCCGTCATTTGCCTTTCACACAGCCGGCCTCGTCGAAGCTGACTTGGCGACTGCTGCCGCCTTTGCGCTTTTCGCGGTAGTGATAGCGCTGCTGACCGTTGCTTGCCGTGACTCTGTCCGGTTTGCCCAGGCTGCTTTCTACATCGGCACGGCTCATGCCGCGGCGGATTTCCTTGCGGATGATTGCCTGGCGTCTCTCGCTGCTGGTCAGCAGGTTGCCGCAGCCGTCTTCCTGCTGGCCGACTATCACCAGTTCGCCAGGATTCGTCGTTGTGCCACTCGTGCGGTGACTGGGGGCGGCCAGGGGAATGGCTTTTCCGCTACTGGGAGTGTGATTGCGTGCATCCTGCAGGTGTTGTTCCTGCTCGCTGTTGCAACCGTGGCGGGTGAAGGTGACATGGCCGTCTGCGTCCACGCAGCGGAACACGCTGGCGGCCGAGCTGTCTTGAATAGGGTAGAGAAGCGCAGCGGCGAATAGCGCTGCGAAGTGCCGTCCTTGCATGAATCGTCCTCCATGACGTTGCAGGGTTCAGGTTAGACCGTTTTTTCGCACTCGCCAGGGTGTCCTGGCGTCGATAGCTGGCGTCGCATAGCCAAGGTTTAATGCGGGATTGAAGTTTGCGACGCAAGCAATTGTTCTTGCCACGCTTTTGTCACGTACAAAGCTGTTTTGCGGTGTTATCATTCGCCGCGTCAGCCCCGCCGGGGCTTGTGGAATACCACCATGGACTTACCCAGTAGTTACTCAATACTCCCATCGCACAATCGTGTAAGACCTGATTGATCCCCTTTGGCGTGCCCGCCAACTGGGGGTGGAGCGCGCTATGACTGAAGTAGAAACCAAAAAGCCGCAAGAGAGCCTGCAGGATCGCCTGGCCCAGGTGGTCGAACTGCTGCATCGGCACAAGCTGGTCGAAGACCTGACCCATCGTCAGGAAGGCCAGCATCATGACCGGATCGAGAACCTGGTTCACCGGCAGAACCTCGCCGAGCTGCAGCGCAAGCTCGAAGACCTGCACCCTGCGGATATCGCCCACATCCTCGAAGCCTTGCCGCTCGATGAGCGCCTGACCGTCTGGCAACTGGTCAAGGCCGAACGTGACGGCGACATCCTGCTGGAAGTCTCCGACGCGGTACGTGAAACCCTGATCGCCGACATGGACGATCACGAGATTCTCGCCGCGGCCAAGGATCTGGACGCTGACGAACTCGCCGACCTGGCGCCCGAACTGCCACGCGATGTCGTTCATGAACTCATGGAATCGCTCGATGCGCAGCAGCGCGAGCGCGTGCGTTCGGCGCTGTCGTACGAAGAGGATCAGGTCGGTGCGCTGATGGACTTCGAGATGGTCACCATCCGCGAAGACGTCAGTCTGGAAGTGGTGCTGCGCTACCTGCGTCGGCTGAAAGAGCTGCCGGGCCATACAGACAAGTTGTTCGTGGTCGACTATGACGGCGTGCTCAAGGGCGTGCTGCCGATCAAGCGCCTGTTGGTCAACGATCCCGAGAAGCAGGTCGGCGAGGTGATGGCCGACGATCCGGTGAGCTTCCATCCGGACGAGGATGGCTACGATGCGGCTCAGGCCTTCGAGCGTTACGACCTGATTTCAGCTCCAGTGGTGGACAAGAACGGCAAGCTGATCGGCCGTCTGACCATCGACGAAATGGTCGACCTGATCCGCGAGGAGAGCGAGAGCGAAGTCCTGAACATGGCCGGTCTGCGCGAGGAGGAAGATATCTTCGCCTCGGTGTGGAAGTCGGTTCGCAACCGCTGGGCCTGGCTGGCGATCAATCTGGTTACTGCCTTTCTCGCATCGCGGGTGATCGGTCTGTTCGAAGGTTCGATCGAGAAGCTGGTGGCGCTGGCAGCGCTGATGCCCATCGTTGCCGGTATCGGTGGTAATTCGGGTAACCAGACCATCACCATGATCGTGCGCGCCATGGCGCTGGATCAGGTCAGTACCGGCAACACTGCGCGGCTTGTGCGCAAGGAGCTGGGTGTTTCCCTGATCAACGGCATCCTCTGGGGTGGCGTGATTGGTGGGGTGGCCTATTACCTGTATGACAGCTGGTCGCTGGGTGTGGTGATGACCGCGGCAATGACGCTCAACTTGTTGCTGGCAGCGTTGATGGGGGTGTTGATCCCCATGACCCTGGCGCGCCTGGGGCGCGACCCGGCCATGGGGGCCAGCGTGATGATCACCGCGATGACCGACAGCGGTGGCTTCTTCATCTTCCTGGGCTTGGCGTCGATCTTCCTATTGTAAGCCGGGTCAGTTCATCAGTTCGACTAGGCGCCAGGTATCGAGAAAGGCCGTGACGCGTGTGATCCGGCCGTTCTCCAGCTGCATGTGCCAGGAATAACTGTTCTCGTAGCGGCTGCCGTCCTTGGCAGTCGCCTGACCATCCCAGAACGCAACGACATGCTGCCCCTGCGCCACGATCTGGCGAACGGTGGGCACGATGGGGGTCGCCAGTTTGTCGGTGATGGGCTTGACCGCATCCTCCATGAAGGCTTCGCGCGTGCGGTAGGTGCCCGAGACCGGGCTGTTACCGGCCACGACCCACACGGCATCGTCGGCGAGCAACTGAAAGATGCCGCCCTGTCCTGCGCGCCAGTCATCGAAAGCTTTCTGGATCAGGGCCGAATTGGCTTCGGCGTCGTCACTCGCCCAGCTTGGTAGGCTGATCGAGGCGCTGAGCAGCAGCGCAGCGACGACTTTGTGCGTGTTCATAGGCTTTTTCCTCGGCTGATGGGTTGTCATTGCTCGTCAGTGGGGCGGCTTTGTCGGCGCAGTACCATGCCGCCGTGGTAGAGCACGTCGTCGATGAATTCACCGTCGGCGGTGAAGCCCGTGTCATCGACATAGTCGATATGGTTGCCGGTGAGGCGATAGCTGCCCTGGTAGGCGCTTTCCCGATTCCCGCGGGCCTCGTCGTAACGCCCGTTGGCGAGCAGTTCATGGCGGACGTGACCATCGTCCGTTACCCACATCCCGACGTAGGGATGTGGGTTCTTCGCTTCTGCCATGGTCATCTCTGGCGACAGCAGGCCGCTGATCAGCAGCGCTGCAGCAGTGGTCTTCATTGACATGGTGGTCTCCATCAATACGGGCTGGCGGTTGGGCGCACGATCAGCTCGCTGACATCGACGTCATCAGGCTGCTCGATGGCATAGGCGACGGCCCTGGCGATGGCATCAGGCGTGATGGCAACGCGGCGGAAGGCTTTCATCGTCTCGCGAGCAATGCTGTCGGAGATGCTGTCGGCAAGTTCCGACTCGATCACGCCCGGGCAGACAGTGGTGACGCGGATACGCTCGTTTTCCTGGCGCAGCCCCTCGGAAATCGCCCACACGGCGTACTTGGTCGCACAGTACACCGCTGCGGTGGGCGACACCGCATGGGCACCGATGGAAGCAATATTGATCACCTGGCCGCGTCCACGGCTCTCCATACCTGGCAGAACGGCCGCGATACCATGCAGCACGCCACGTATGTTGACGTCGATCATGCGGTTCCACTCATCCACTTTCAGCGCGTTGAGCGGTGACAGGGGCATCACACCTGCGTTGTTGATGATCACGTCGGCGGGGCCATAGCGATCCTCGGCGAAGGCGACGAAGGCCTGCATATCGTTCAGGCGAGTCACGTCCAGTTCGCGGAATGCAGCACTGAGGCCCTCAGCCTGAAGTTCGTCGGTCAGCTTTTGTAGGCGCTCGGTGCGACGTGCGCCGAGCACGACCTTGTGGCCCTGTTTCGCCAGGTGAATGGCAATGGCTTCCCCGATGCCGCTGCTGGCTCCGGTGATGAGGATGACTTTGCTCATGTGAACTCCTGCTTGGATGTCTTGGGGACGACTCCATGCTAGGCGGAGCAAGGGTGTTCGCTAAGTCTGGTTACTCTTTCGATCTTGCCTGTTTCTATTGAATGAATCCTAGAATGTGGGCTCTATCAGGTTCTGGATGATTGACGACGATGAGTGTGGTTCCCGAAGCGTCGCATCGGCGCATGGTTGAATTGTTGAAACGGCTGGCGCCAGAAGAGGGCTATACCCAATCCGGTCTCGATGGTGTGACTTTCATGCGCAGCAACCGGGCGTTACCCAGTACTCCGGCCTTGTATGAGCCGAGTATCGTCATCGTCATTCAGGGGCGAAAGACGGGGCTGCATGGCGGCAAGTTGTACGTGTATGACGCACAGCATTATCTGGTGTTGTCGGTGCCGTTGCCGTTCACCATCGAGACCGAGGCGAGCGAGCAGGAGCCCATGCTGGGCTTGGCCTTGCGTATCGACCAGCCCGTGGTGGCTGAGTTGGCGATGGGGTTAGACGACTCGGCGGGCTCGCTACCGTCGGAGTTGGAACCGCTTTGCTCGACACCGGTGGACGCCAAGCTGGCGGATGCGACGTTGCGTCTGCTGGAGGCGTTGAGTTCGGCGGAGGAGGCGCGCTTGCTCGGGCCGTCGATCATGCGCGAGATCGTCTTTCGGGTTCTGGTGGGAGAGCAAGGGGCAGGGCTGCGTGCGAGTCTGGCTCAGGGCGGGCACTTCGGGCGAATCGCTCGTGTGCTGCAGCGCATTCACGGCGATTATCAGGCAGATCTGGATGTGCCGACCCTGGCCGATATGGCCAGCATGAGCGTGCCGGCCTTCCATGTGCACTTCAAGGCGGTGACCTCGTCATCGCCATTGCAGTACCTCAAGGCCGTGCGATTGCACCAGGCACGGCTGCTGATGATTCGTGAGGGCGCCAGCGCGCTCAGTGCTTCCCAATGGGTGGGCTACGAGAGCCCGTCGCAGTTCAGTCGCGAGTTCAAGCGCCTGTTCGGGCGCTCGCCTGTGCATGAGACGCGGCACCTGAAGGCGCTGCTGTCCATGGCGCCGGCGGTGGATGTCGCCTCCTGATGCAGCCAACGAAAAGACCGGCCCTGGGGCCGGTCTTTTCGTTAGGGTTCGCCTCAGGCTTCTTCGGCGGCCATTTCCACGTCATGAGCGATCAGTGCAACCAGCGCATTCTGCTGGCGGCGCGAAAGCTGACGAAAACGTTGCAGCAATTCGCGTTCGTGCAGGCTCAGCTCGGGGCTGTCGAGGCGAATGTTGAGATCGTCATCCAGAGCGCCTTCCTGAAGCATGCTTTGCTCCAGGCGAGCGATGATTTCCGAGTTCATGCTGCGGTGATGGTTGCGTGCTACATCAGCGATACGCTCACGCATGCCATCGGGCAAGCGAACAACGAATTTGTCAGCCGTGCGGCTGGAATAGATAGCCTGTTTCATAGGGCGCTTACATTACCGGTTAGTTCAGGGAGCGATACTGGTAGTCAGTTTCAAGATTGTCACCGGTTTGACCGTCTTTCGCACTAGCCGTTCAACCGGTATCGCGTTCTGCGTCGTTATGACCCTGAGGTCATCTGAACAGTTCCTTGACGCCAAATACGTGGCACATTGTGCTTCAGGTAAAGGCTTTATGCCAGCACCGGCTGTCAGAAATGCGCAGTACTCAGCATTAAGCCCTCCGTTTCGACGCCACTACACACAAAAGATTCAAGTGATAGTCACTCAAAGGTAACGACCACTTCACAGCTTTGACTCAGGATCTGCCTGCATTGGTCTACACCAGAGAGCGGTCGAGGTGGTCTCTATTCATTGATGATAGTAGAAGGCCAGCATGTGAGCGCAGCGATTCGAGCCGACCGTCTGAACAAGAGCTTCGGCCGTAAACAGGCATTGTTCGGCCTGGCGCTTCGGTGGCCAGCCATGACGATGCGACCTGTGGCCCACGTGCAGGAGTTGACTGGTATCGGCATGGCTATCGCCGAATTTCCCATCACTCTGGAAGCCACCAAGGACCAGTCACCAGCTGGGCCTGAAGGTACTGATGGGCGCGCCAAACCTGGTGCGCGGCGGCTCGCACTCGGGCAATATCGCCGCCGCTGAACTGGCGTGCTGGATATCCTCTCCAGCGACTACTACCCGGACAGCCTGCTGCACGCGGCCTGGCTGCTCGTCGGGTAGGGCAACGACTATGATTTGCTTGCGGTCATCGCCACTGTGGGCCGCGCGCCGGTCAGGGCTGTCGGCATGGACGACCGTGGAGAAATCTGCGCCGGCCTGCGTGCCGACCAGGTGCAAGCCCGGATCCATGGCCAGTAGCCGGTGATCCAGCAGGTGTGGCGCCAAGCACGAAGGGTGTTCTGATGCAGGGCAGGTTGATCTATCTGATGGGGCCTTCGGGCTCGGGCAAGGACAGCCTGTTGCAAGCTGCGCGTGTGCCGTTAGAGGCGCACGGCTGCCGTTTCGCTCGGAGAGTGATCACCCGCAGTGCCGAATCGGTGGGAGAAGATGCGCTGGGTTTAAGCTTGGCCGAGTTCGAGCGCCTGGAGGGCGAGGGCGGCTTCGCCCTGAGCTGGCGCGCCAATGGCCTGGCCTATGGCATCCCGCGCGAGATCGACGACTGGCTCGCCAGTGGGCAGGACGTGCTGATCAATGGATCGCGCGGCCATCTCGAGATCGCGCGTCAGCGCTACTCTGATCTGCTGGCGATTCTTCTGCAGGTCGACGAAGCGGTGCTGCGTCAGCGCCTGCTGGCCCGTGGTCGCGAGACGCCGGAGCAGATCGAGCAACGCCTGGCGCGCAGCCGGAGCTTTACGGCTGTGGGAGGCGCTTCAGCGGTGACGGGCACGCAGGGGCATATTTTCGTTCTGGATAACTCCGGCCCGCTGCAGCAAAGCGTCACCCGCCTGCTGCAACTGCTCGACGAGACTCGCCGATGCGCCTGACCCTGTTCGGCACCGGCGATGCCCGCCAGGTGCCGGTCTATAACTGCAACTGCCCGGCCTGCGATGCGGCGCGGGTCTACCCGTCGCGGCGCCGTGGCCCTTAGGCGGTGCTGACTCATTCGGCCACAGCTTCGATGACTGGTTGCTGGATCGCCGGCCAATGTGAGCCTATTCAGCGATGGCCTGGTGGTTTGAGTCGCATGTAACAGGAGATTTCCAGTTCGCGCGACTTTGCCGTTACAGTGCCAGTCCTTCGGACTTTTCTGTCGCCAGCAAAGAGAAAGCATGAACGCCCGCCGCATTACCTTGTTGCTGTGCACGGCCGAAACCCTGGGTATGGCCGGCTTCGCCCTGTTCGCCGCACTGCTGCCGCAGTTCCAGGCGCTATGGGGGCTGAGCAATACCGAAGCCGGCTGGATCGGCGGCGGCTTCTTTCTTGGTTATATGCTGGCTGTGCCGGTTCTCACCGGTTTGACCGACCGTCACGATGCCCGGCTGATCTACCTGGCGGCCATGCTGCTGACGGCGATGACCAGCGCCGGTTTCGTCTTCGCCGACGGTTTCTGGTCGGCGCTGCTCTGGCGCGTGCTCGCCGGCATCGGCCTGGCGGGCACCTACATGCCAGGGCTCAAGGCCTTGTCCGAGCGTATCGACGGCGCGTCCCAGTCGCGGGCAATCGCCTTCTATACCGCCAGTTTCGGTCTGGGCACGGCGCTGTCTTTCACCTTGTCTGGTGAGCTGGCCAAGCTCGGCGGTTGGCAACTGCCGGCATTGCTCAGCGGTGCTTGCGCGCTACTGGCATGGGCGCTGGTGTATTGGGGCCTTGCGCCAAAACCGGTGACGGCCCACGCACCGCGCAATCTGCTGGATCTGGCGCCGCTGAAAAGCCGTGCAGTGCTGGCGTACTGTCTGGCCTATGCGATGCACAACCTGGAACTGTTCGCCCTGCGTGCCTGGCTGGTGGCCTTCGTGGTGTTTTCCGGGCATCTGCAGGGCGTCGATCCCTGGTTATCCGGAACCTGGGTGGCGATGCTGGCGACCCTGATCGGTATGCCGTCGAGCATTCTTGGCAATGAGCTGGCGCTGCGCTTTGGGCGCCAGCGCTGGTTGATCGGCGTGATGCTCAGCTCCGCGGTACTGGCTGCCGTGGTCGGCCTGGGCGCGGCGCTGCCGTTCTGGGTGATGCTGGTGCTGATTCTGATCTACGCGGTGACGGTGACTGCCGACTCCGCGTCGCTGACTGCCGGACTGGTCAGCGTGGCCCCGCCGAGCCACCGTGGTGCCGCGATGGCGTTGTACTCCTGCACCGGGTTTACCGGTGCCTTTCTTGGCCCGTTGCTGTTCGGCATGACCCTCGACATGCTGGGCGATCAGCAGTTGCTCGGCTGGTGGGCGGCGTTCGCCTTGATGGGCCTGCTGCTGACGCTCGGTCCGCTTGCCTTGTGGTGGGCAGGCAAGGCCCGTTCGCAGATGGCGCGCGCTCAGTCGTGATGATGGCAAGCTTCGCCAGGCCTCACGCCTTTCCGAGCTGCGAGTTGCGATACTAATTTTCACGGCGCCTCTTTCGTTCAGGGTAGAAACCAGACCCTCAGGAAGCACTGTCTTGAAAACCAGCTCTCCCAAGCCGCTGCATTTGCCCGATGGCGGTCTGATCGACCTGTGTCGGGCAGATGGCCGTTGGTTCATTCACCAGGATGACAGGCCGCTCGCCGTGCTCAGGGATTGCGCTGGCGATGATATGTCTGGCCCCTGGGACTTGTTGCAAGGGGGAGGAGAGCGGGCGCTGCATGGCCTCTGCCATTACCTCTTCTGTAATGACGCCACCCTTCACTGCGTGTGTGTCGCCAACCTGCAGAGCACGGGGGCGGGCGGTTTGCCTGTCATCGAAGAGGCGGGTATCTCGCGTGTCGAACGCAGCCAGTTCTGGCAGCAGGCCTGGCCGTGGCTACCAGGCGGAGAGAGGGCGGTCTTTCCTCAGCTTTTCGTGCTCGGTGAGCACGGACGGCGTCATCCGCATCGGCCGCCCAAACCGGCGGGTGAGCTGTATCGGCGTTTCGGCCATGAACTGGGGCAGTGGTTTTCCCTCAGGGCTCTGGATATTGACGAGGATCTGCAGCGCTTCAATCGCTGGCAGAACAATCCCCGTGTCCTGCATTTCTGGCAGGAGGGCGGGACGCTCGAAGAGCATCGGGATTATCTGCAGCGCCTTGCTGCCGATCCGCACAGTCAGGCGCTGATCGGCTGTTTCAATGGCCAGCCTTTCGCCTACTTCGAGGTCTACTGGGCCAAGGAGGATCGTATCGCGCCCTATTACGACGCCGGGGACTACGACCGAGGCATGCACATGCTGGTCGGTGAGGAGGCGCATCGCGGTGCGCAGCGGGTCGCGTGCTGGTTGTCATCGCTGCTGCATTACCTGTTTCTCGATGATCCACGAACGCAGCGAGTCGTGTCCGAGCCGCGTGCCGATAACGCACGGATGATTGGCTACATGCAGGCGGCTCGCCTGCACTGCGAGAAGGAATTCGATTTTCCACACAAGCGGGCGGCACTGATGATGATCAGTCGTGAGCGCTTTTTCGATCGCTGCATGCTGGCTTGAGGGGTGACCCCAGGCGCGAGAGCGTACTCTCGCGTCCGGGGTGTCTGGCTTTCAGAGGTTCTGGGCGGTAGCGGTCTTGCGGCAGTGCACCAGGGCGTCGCGAATCATGAAGTTGACCAGGGTGGGCGATACGCCGAGTTCCTTGGCGATGTCTTTCTGCGGTACGCCGTGCAGGCGGTACATCTCGAAGGCGTAGCGAGTGCGCGCAGGCAGGTCATTCAGGGCGTTGTCGAGGGTGGCCAGGGCGTGCTGGTTGATGTGGGTGTTTTCGGGGGAAGCGCTGGGGTTGGGTACGTTGAGGCCTTCCTCTTCGCTGCCGCTGTAGCGCAGTTCCATGGCTTGCCTGCGGTAGTGATCGATGGCCAGGTTGCGGACGATCTGGAACAGGTAACTGAGCTGGGCCTTGAGTGAAGACTGTATCTGTGGGGCGTTGTGCAGTCTGAAGAAGGCGTCCTGAACGACATCTTCGGCTCGGGAGTGGCAGCCGGTGATGCGCGCTGCGGTCTTGACCAGGAGGGTTCGGTTGTTGACGAAGGCCTGAAGCAGGGGTGAGTGGCACGTACTTGTGAGGGTTTGTTCCGGCATGGAAATCACCTTGCGTCTGGTGAAGGTGGATGAGGAGGTCACACATCCGGAAACAAAGTATTAGTAGTGATAATGATTGTCAATCTCGTTTGTGTCTTTCTGTGATTTACCTCTTGTGGCCACCGTCGCGCCTAATTATTCCCGCCTCCGATCCGTCCTCTAGTCGATACCCAGCCCTTCCGGGGTCTCGTAGAGGATCAAGCCGATGTATTTCAGATGGTCGATTTGCCGACGCCGGGAGCGCTGCGAGTGAGTGCCCTGCAGTTGTTCTGTGTGCCTCATGCGTGGGGGAGTGCGGCGTTCTATCGGCGCTGGAGCGAGTCGCTGCCGGAATGGATTCAGGTACGGCCGCTGGAGCTGCCCTCGACCGGTAGCCCTGCCGCTGGCGGGCAGCAATCGGATATCGGCCTGCTCGTCAGGCAGTTGGCTGGCGTATTCGGCAATGGCGAGCAGCAGCCCTATGTTCTGTTCGGTCACGGCCTCGGTGGTCTGGTGGCCTACGAGCTGGCTCACTGGATGCGCCAGCACGGTGCGTCCGAGCCGCTTGCCCTGTTCGTGTCCGGGGTGGTGGCCCCGTCACGCTGTGATCGGCGCTGCGCTGGTGAGGCGTGCACGGACACCTGGCTGTACGAGCCCGGCGAAGGCGATGCGCTCACCCTGTCTGCCGATCAGTCAGGTGGCTACCGCTACCGCCAGCGCCCCCCGCTGCGTGCCTCCGTCCATGTGCTGGGCAGGAAGCTGGGCGAGATCAGGGTGGACGCGCTGCTCGAATGGCAGCGGGAAACCTGTGGCGACTTCTCGCTGGACTTGCTGGAAAGACACCACTTTTTCATCCAGCAGCAGGAGGCGCGAACCCTGCGCCTGGTGTGCCGCCACAGCGAACGCCACCTGCGCTGCTGGAGCCTCGAGAGGCGGCGAGCCGCTGGCTGAGCCGCTCTCCTATCACCGGTATTCCCCTTTCAACCGACCGCAAGCCTTGAATCGGCTCAGGTGAAGACATGATGGATGCATTCGAAACCCCCACCACTCTGGTTCAGGCCCTGCGCCGTCGTGCCGAACAGATGCCCGAGCGCCTGGCGCTGCGTTTTCTCGAGGAGGATGACGGTGAGGGCGTGCTGCTCAGCTACGCCGACCTCGACCGGCGTGCGCGCGCCATTGCTGCAGCCCTGCAGGCGTACGCCGAACTGGGTGACCGTGCGGTGCTGCTGTTCCCCAGTGGGCCCAACTATGTCGCGGCATTCTTCGGCTGCCTGTACGCCGGCGTGATCGCCGTGCCGGCCTACCCGCCGGAGTCGGCGCGCCGTCATCATCAGCAGCGTTTGCAGTCGATCATCGCCGATGCCGAGCCGCGCCTGATCCTGACCACTGCGGATCTGCGCGGGCCGCTGTTGCAGATGAACGACCAGTTGTCTTCTTCCGATGCCCCGCACCTGCTTTGCGTCGATCAGCTCGACCTGGCCGGCGCTGAGGCCTGGCGCGAGCCAACGCTGCGTGGCGAGCACATCGCTTTTCTCCAGTACACCTCGGGCTCTACTGCATTGCCCAAGGGGGTGCAGGTCAGTCATGGCAATCTGGTCGCCAACGAGGTGCTGATCCGTCGAGGTTTCGGTATCGGCGACGATGACGTGATCGTCAGCTGGCTGCCGCTGTATCACGACATGGGTCTGATCGGTGGTCTGCTGCAACCGATTTTCAGCGGCATTCCCTGTGTGTTGATGTCGCCGCAGTATTTCCTCGCCAGGCCGCTACGCTGGTTGGAGGCGGTCAGCCGTTATGGCGGCACCATCAGCGGTGGGCCGGACTTCGCCTACCGCCTGTGCAGCGAGCGTGTAGCCGAGTCCGCGCTGGAACGTCTCGACCTGAGCCGCTGGCGCGTAGCGTTCTCGGGCTCCGAGCCGATCCGCCAGGACAGCCTGGAGCACTTCGCCGGGAAGTTCGCTGCCAGCCGCTTCGACGCCTCCAGTTTCTTCGCCTGCTACGGCCTGGCCGAGGCGACGCTGTTCGTCACCGGCGGGCAGCGCGGGCAGGGGATCGCGGCGCTGCCGGTGGATGGCGAGGCGCTGGCGCGCAACCGCATCGCCGCCGGCGAAGACAGCGTGCTGATGTGCTGTGGTCGCAGCCAGCCGGAGCACGCAGTATCGATCGTCGACGCGGCCAGCGGCGAGACGCTGGGTGATGACCAGGTCGGTGAAATCTGGGCCACAGGGCCGAGCATTGCCCACGGCTACTGGCGCAACCCCGAGGCCACGGCAGCGACCTTCGTCGAGCGCGAGGGCCGTACCTGGCTGCGTACCGGCGACCTGGGCTTTCTGCGCAGCGGCGAGCTGTACGTCACCGGTCGTCTGAAGGACATGCTCATCGTCCGTGGTCACAACCTCTACCCGCAGGATATCGAACGCACCGTGGAGACCGAGGTCGCAGCGGTGCGCAAGGGACGGGTCGCGGCGTTCGCGGTCAAGGTCGACGGCGAAGAGGGGATCGGCATCGCCGCCGAAATCGGTCGTGGCGTACAGAAGTCGGTACCGGCCCGCGAACTGATCGACTCGATTCGCCAGGCCGTGGCGGAGGCCTATCAGCAAGCACCGCAGGTCGTTGTGCTGCTCAACCCCGGCGCCTTGCCCAAGACCTCCAGTGGCAAGTTGCAGCGTTCGGCCTGCCGGCTGCGCCTGGAGGACGGCACACTGGACAGCTACGCCGTGTTCCCTGGCGTCGATGCCAGCGAGCAAAGCGCTGGCGTGCCCCTGGATGACGAGTTGCTGGAGCGCATCGGTGCGATCTGGAAGGCTCAACTGGGCGTGACACAGGTTGCGCCGCGCGACCATTTCTTCCTGCTGGGTGGTAACTCCATCGCCGCCGCCCAGGTGGTTGCCCAGGTTCGCGAAAGCCTCGGTGCTGCCATCGAATTGCGCCAGTTGTTCGAAGCGCCGACCTTGCAGGCCTTCAGCGCCGCGGTGGCCCAGCAACTGGCCAAGGGCACTCCGGTACCGTCGCCCATGGCGCACCTGCCGCGCGGTATCGACCTGCCGCAGGCGGCGGCGCAGCGGCGTCTCTGGCTGACCTGGCAGATCGATCCGCAGAGCGCCGCCTACAACATTCCCGGTGGCCTGCGTCTGCGCGGTGAACTGGACGAGGCGGCTCTGCGCGGCAGCTTTCAGCGTCTGCTCGAGCGTCACGAGTCGCTGCGCACGCGCTTCCTCGAGCGCGATGGTGTGGCGCTGCAACGCATCGATGCCCAGGGGGAGCTCGCCTGGCAAACGATCGATCTCGGCGGGCTGCCCGAGGCTGAGCGTGCCGCCACTGCTGCCCGGCAGCGCGAGGCCGAGGCGCAGCAACCGTTCGACCTGGAGCAGGGGCCGCTGCTGCGGGTCAGCTTGGTGCGCCTGGATGAGCAGGAGCACCAGCTCTGGGTCACTCTGCACCACATCGTCGCTGATGGCTGGTCGCTGAACCTGCTGCTTGACGAGTTCTCGCGCCTGTACGCCGAGGCCTGTGGTGGCCAGCCGGCGAATCTGGCGCCGCTGACGCTGCACTATGCGGAGTTCGCCAGTTGGCAGCAGCAGTGGCTGGAGGCGGGCGAAGGGGCTCGCCAACTGGCCTACTGGCGCAACCAGCTGGGGAGCGATGCGCCGGTGCTCGAGCTGAATACCGACCATCCGCGTCGGGCCAACCAGGCATCGCCGGCTGCACGCTACAGCCTGCGGCTCGACGACGCCCTGGCGCGCGCCATCCGCGACGCCGCGCTGGATCATGACGCCAGTGTCTTCATGTGGTTGCTGGCGGCATTCCAGGCGCTGCTGCACCGTCACAGCGGGCAGGGCGAGATCCGTATCGGCGTGCCCAGTGCCAACCGTCAGCGCCTGGAAACCCAGGGTCTGGTTGGCTTCTTCATCAATACCCTGGTGCTGCGCGGGGCGCCGCAGGCGCGCCAGCCATTCGCCGCGCTGCTTGGCGAGGCACGCGAAGCGACCCTGGCGGCGCAGGCCAACCAGGATCTACCGTTCGACCAGGTGCTCGAAGCCTGTGGTGAAGGTGGCCAGCTGTTTCAGGTGCTGTTCAACCATCAGCAGCGCGATCTGTCCGTATTGCGCCGGCTGCCCGGACTGCTGGCCGACGAGTTGCCCTGGCACAGCCGCGAAGCCAAGTTCGACCTGCAGTTGCAGAGCGAAGAAGATGCGCGTGGCCGCCTGACCCTCAACTTCGACTACGCCGCCGACCTGTTCCACGAAGCCAGCATCCAGCGCTTCGCCGGGCAATACCTGGAGCTGCTGCGTCAGGTGGTGGACGATCCTCAGCGTTGCCTGGGCGATGTCGCTCTGGTCGATGCCGGGCAGGCCACGCAGTTGCTGGCCTGGGGCAGTGCGCCCTGCGAGCCGGCGCGCGTCTGGTTGCCGGAGCTGCTGGAGCGGCAACTGGCGTCATCCGCCGATTGCGTGGCCCTGGAGTGGGACGGCGGCAGCCTCGACTATGCTGAACTGCATGCGCGATCCAACCGCCTGGCCCACTACCTGCGTGACAAGGGCGTTGGCCCCGACGTGCGTGTGGCGATCTGCGCCGAGCGTTCGCCACAGTTGCTGATCGGCCTGCTGGCGATCATCAAGGCAGGCGGCGCCTACGTGCCGCTGGATCCGGACTATCCCGCCGAACGTCTGGCCTACATGCTGGCCGACAGCGGCGCCGAACTGTTGCTGACCCAGAGTCGGCTGTTCGAACGTCTGCCGGCCGTCGATGGCGTCACCTCGATCTGCCTGGACAATCTGCACCTCGATGGCTGGCCCAGTGCTGCTCCCGGCCTGCGCCTGCACGGCGACAACCTCGCCTATGTGATCTACACCTCCGGCTCCACCGGTCAGCCCAAGGGCGTCGGCAATACCCATGCGGCCCTGGCCGAACGCCTGCAATGGATGCAGGCGACCTACGCGCTTGGCCGCGACGACGTGCTGTTGCAGAAGGCGCCGGTGAGCTTCGACGTGTCCGTGTGGGAGTGCTTCTGGCCACTGATCAGCGGCTGCCGGCTGGTGCTCGCCGCGCCCGGCGAGCACCGCGATCCGGCGCGCCTGGTACAGCTGGTGCGGCAGTTCGGGGTGACCACGCTGCATTTCGTGCCGCCGCTGTTACAGCTGTTCATCGACGAGCCTGGTGTCGCCGAAGGCACCCGACTGCGTCGTCTGTTCTCCGGTGGCGAGGCGTTGCCGGCAGCCCTGCGCAATCGCGTGTTGCAACGCCTGCCGGGCGTGGCCCTGCACAACCGTTACGGGCCGACGGAAACGGCGATCAACGTTACCCACTGGCACTGCCGGGAGCAGGATGGCGAGCGTTCGCCGATCGGTCGTCCGCTGGGCAACGTGATCTGCCGGGTGCTGGATGGCGAATTGAATCCGCTGCCGGTCGGTGTGCCCGGCGAGTTGTGCATCGGTGGCCTGGGCCTGGCCCGTGGTTACCTGGGGCGTCCCGGTCTGAGTGCCGAACGCTTCGTCGCCGACCCGTTCTCCGCCAATGGTGAACGCCTCTATCGCACTGGCGACCGGGCGCGCTGGAACGCCGATGGCGTGCTGGAGTACCTGGGTCGCCTCGACCGCCAGGTAAAGCTGCGCGGCTTCCGTATCGAGCCCGAGGAAATCCAGGCGCGCCTGCTCGCCCAGCCGGGGGTGGCGCAGGCCGTGGTGCTGATCCGCGAGGGCGTGGCCGGCAGTCAGTTGGTGGGCTACTACACCAGCCAGGCGGCCACCGAGACGGAAGGTGAGCAGAGTGCGCGCCTGCGCGGCGCCTTGCAGGACGAGCTGCCGGATTACATGGTGCCGGCGCAACTGATGCGCCTGGCGCAAATGCCTCTGGGGCCCAGCGGCAAGCTCGACCTGCGGGCGCTGCCCGAGCCGGTGTGGCAGCAGCGTGAGCATGTCGAGCCACGCAGTGAACTGCAGCGCCGCATCGCCGCGATCTGGAGCGAGGTGCTCGGCTTGCCGCAGATTGGCCTGCGCGACGACTTCTTCGAACTCGGCGGGCATTCCCTGCTGGCGACGCAGATCGTCTCGCGCACGCGCCAGGCCTGCGACGTCGATCTGCCGCTGCGCGTGCTGTTCGAGGCCAGTGAGCTGGAGGTGTTCGCCGAACGGGTGCGCCTGCTCCAGGCCAGCGGCCAGGGTGACAGCCGGGGCGCGATCCGTCGTATCGATCGCGAACGGCCGGTGCCGCTGTCCTATTCGCAGCAACGCATGTGGTTCCTCTGGCAGTTGGAGCCGGACAGTCCGGCTTACAACGTCGGCGGTCTGGCGCGTTTGAGCGGGCCGCTGGACGTGGCGCGTTTCGAGGCCGCGCTACAGGCCCTGGTGCAGCGCCACGAGACCCTGCGCACCACCTTCCCCAGCCTCGACGGTGTACCGGTACAGCGCGTGCACGGCGACGGCGGGGTGCGCATGGAGTGGCAGGACTTCTCCGCGCTGGATCGCGTCAACCGCCAGCAGCGCTTGCAGGCGCTCGCCGACAGCGAGGCGCATCGCCCCTTCGACCTGGAAAGCGGGCCGCTGCTGCGGGTGTGCCTGGTGAAGATGGCCGAGCGCGAACACTACCTAGTGCTGACCCTGCACCATATCGTCACCGAAGGCTGGGCGATGGACATCTTCGCCCGCGAGCTGGGTGCGCTCTACGAAGCCTTCCTCGACGAGCGCGATTCGCCACTGCCACCCTTGCCGGTGCAGTACCTGGACTACAGCGTGTGGCAGCGTGAGTGGCTGGAGGCAGGCGAAGGCCAGCGTCAGCTCGACTACTGGAAGGCCCAGCTGGGCCATGAACATCCGTTGCTGGAGTTGCCGAGCGACCGTCCACGACCGCCGGTGCAAAGCCATCAGGGCGATCTCTATCGCTTCGACCTCAGTCCCGAGCTGGCCGAACGGGTGCGCCGGTTCAATGCCGCCCGTGGGCTGACTCTGTTCATGACCATGACCGCGACCCTGGCGACTTTGCTCTATCGCTACAGCGGCCAGCAGGATCTGCGGATCGGCGCGCCTGTGGCGGGGCGAATCCGTCCGGAGAGCGAGGGGCTGATCGGTGCCTTCCTCAACACCCAGGTGCTACGTTGCCAGCTCGACGGGCAGATGCGCGTCGACGAACTGCTGGAGCAGGTGCGGCAGACCGTGATCGACGGCCAGTCGCATCAGGATCTGCCTTTCGACCATCTGGTGGAGGCGCTGCAACCGCCGCGCAGCGCAGCCTACAACCCGCTGTTCCAAGTGATGTGCAATGTGCAGCGCTGGGAGTTCCAGCAGACCCGACAACTGGCCGGAATGACCGTCGAGTACATCGCCAACGATGCGCGAGCGACCAAGTTCGACCTCAACCTGGAGGTCACCGACCTCGACCAGCGCTTGGGCTGCTGTCTGACCTACAGCACTGACCTGTTCGACGAGCCGCGTATCGCGCGTATGGCCAGGCATTGGCAGAACCTGCTGGCGGCGATGGTCGATGAGCCACAGCAGCGTCTGGCCGACTTGCCGTTGCTGGATCGCGACGAGCAACGTGGATTGCTTGCCAGCCTGGGCGGGGAGAGCGGTGAGGCGGGGTTGCAGAACACCATTCACGGTTTGTTTGCCGCCCGTGCTGCCGCCACGCCGCAGGCACCGGCCCTGACCTTCGCCGGGCAGACCCTCAGCTACGCCGAACTCGATGCCCGTGCCAACCGTCTGGCGCGCGTGCTGCGTCGTCACGGGGTCGGCCCCGAGGTCAGGGTTGGTCTGGCCCTGGAGCGTTCGCTGGAGATGGTGGTCGGCCTGCTGGCGATCCTCAAGGCCGGCGGCGCCTATGTACCGCTCGATCCCGAGTACCCGCTCGAACGCCTGCAATACATGATCGAGGACAGCGGCGTGCGTTTGCTGCTCAGCCACGCGCAACTGCTGGAGGCGCTCGGTGAACTGCCGGCAGGCGTTGTGCGTTGGTGCCTGGAGGACGACGGCCCGGTACTGGAGGAAGAGGACGCCGCGCCACTGCCTGCTTTCAGCGGCCCGCAGCATCAGGCCTACCTGATCTACACCTCCGGCTCCACCGGCAAGCCCAAGGGCGTGGTGGTGTCCCACGGCGAAATCGCCATGCATTGCCAGGCGGTGATCGAGCGCTTCGGCATGCAGGCTTCCGACTGCGAGCTGCACTTCTATTCGATCAACTTCGACGCCGCCAGCGAACGCCTGCTGGCGCCGCTGCTGTGTGGCGCGCGTGTGGTGTTGCGTGCGCAGGGGCAGTGGGGCGCTGAAGACATCTGCGGACTGATCCGTGAGCAGGGCGTGACCGTGCTCGGCTTCACGCCAAGCTACGGCAGCCAGCTCGCACAGTGGTTGCAGGGGCAGAACCGGCAACTGCCAGTGCGCATGTGCATCACCGGCGGCGAAGCGCTGACCGCTGAGCACCTGCAGCGAATTCGTCAGGCCTTCACGCCTGCGCAGTTCTTCAATGCCTACGGGCCGACCGAGACGGTGGTGATGCCGCTGGCTTGTCTGGCTCCCGAACAACTGGCAGAGGGCGCGGCCAGCGTGCCTATCGGCAGCGTGGTCGGCGCGCGTGTCGCCTACATCCTCGATGCCGACCTGGCATTGCTGCCGCAGGGCGCGACTGGCGAGCTGTACGTCGGCGGTGCCGGCCTGGCGCGTGGTTATCACCAGCGCCCTGGGCTGACGGCCGAGCGCTTCGTGCCCGATCCGTTCGGCACGGGTCGCCTGTACCGCACGGGCGACCTGGCACGCCAGCACGACGATGGCCTGGTGGAATACGCCGGTCGCATCGACCATCAGGTGAAGATTCGTGGTTTCCGTATCGAACTGGGTGAGATCGAGGCGCGCCTGCTGGAACATCCCCAGGTTCGCGAGGCGGTGGTATTGGCGCTGGACAGCCCGAGCGGCAAGCAACTGGCGGGCTATGTCGCCAGCGCCGTGGCCGAGCAGGACGAGTCGGCCCAGGGCGAGCTGCGCGAGGCGCTGAAAGCGCATCTCAGGCAGCAACTGCCGGATTACATGGTACCGACTCATCTGCTGCTGCTCGCCGAGCTGCCGCTGACCGCCAACGGCAAGCTCGACCGCCGCGCGCTGCCAGCACCCGACCCGGCACAGAACCGCCAGGCCTTCGTCGCGCCACGCAGCCTGCTGGAGCAGCAACTGGCTGGAATCTGGCGCGAGGTGCTCAATGTCGAGCAGGTCGGCCTCGATGACAACTTCTTCGAGCTGGGTGGCGACTCGATCCTGTCCATCCAGGTGGTCAGCCGTGCGCGTCAGCTCGGCATCCACTTCAGCCCGCGCGACCTGTTCCAGCACCAGACCGTACAGAGCCTCGCCGGTGTGGCTCGCCACAGTCAGGCCAGCCAGGCGGAGCAAGGTGCGGTGCAGGGCGACAGTGCACTGACGCCGATCCAGCACTGGTTCTTCGACTTGCCGCTGCCGCGCCGCGAGCACTGGAACCAGTCGGTGCTGTTGCAACCGCAGCAACGCCTCGATCCCGGCCTGCTGCGCCAGGCGCTGCAACGGCTGCTCGAACAGCATGATGCCCTACGCCTGAGTTTCCGGCTCGGCGACGAGGGCTGGCAGGCAACCCATCGCCCAGTGCAGGACGAGGCGCTGCTCTGGCATGAACAGGTGCAGTCCTTCGACGATTGCGCCGAGCTGTTCGCCAAGGCCCAGCGCAGTCTCGACCTCGAACAGGGGCCGCTGCTGCGCGCTGTGCTTGTGGAAAGCGACTCGGCTGGCGAGCAGCGTCTGCTGCTGGCGATTCATCACCTGGTGGTGGACGGGGTGTCCTGGCGCATCCTGCTGGAAGACCTGCAGCAGGCCTACCGCCAGCTTGCTGCCGGCCAGCCGCTGGTGCTGCCGGCCAAGACCAGCGCCTTGCGTGACTGGGCGGCACGTCTGCAGGCCTACGCCGGCAGCGAATCGCTGCGTGAGGAACTGTTCTGGTGGCAGACCCAGCTCGGTAATGAACAGGGCGACTGGCCCTGTGATCACCCTCAGGGCGGCAACAGCGAGGCGCTGGCAGCAAGTGTCAGCCTGCGCCTCGATGCCCAGCGTACCCGGCAATTGCTGCAACAGGCGCCGGCGGCCTATCGCACCCAGGTCGGCGATCTGCTGCTGACAGCCCTGGCGCAGGTACTGTGTCACTGGACGGGGCAACCCTCGGCGTTGGTACAACTGGAGGGTCACGGTCGCGAAGCGTTGTTCGACGACATCGACCTGACCCGCAGCGTCGGTTGGTTCACCAGCGTCTATCCGCTGCGCCTGACCCCGGCACAGGCACCGGGCGAATCGATCAAGGCGATCAAGGAGCAACTGCGTGCGGTGCCGCACAAGGGGCTCGGTCATGGCGTGTTGCGTCATCTGGCCGACCCTGCGCTACGCGAGGCGATGGCTACGCTGCCGCAGGCCAGGATCACCTTCAACTACCTCGGCCAGTTCGACCAGAGCTTCACCGATGCCCTGTTCCAGCCGCTGGATCAGCCCACCGGGCCGATCCATGACCAGCAGGCGCCACTGCCCAACGAGCTGAGCGTCGACGGCCAGGTCTATGGCGGAGAGCTGCTGCTGCGCTGGACGTACAGCCGCGAGCGTTATGAGGAGAGCACGGTGAGTGCGCTGGCGCAGGCCTACCTCGACGAGTTGCAGGCGCTGATCGCGCATTGCCTGGAGGACGGCGCCGGAGGTCTGACCACGTCCGACTTCCCGTTGGCGCAGCTCACCCAGGCTCAGCTGGACGCACTGCCGGTAGCCGCCAGCGAGATCGAGGATGTCTACCCGCTGACGCCGATGCAGGAAGGGCTGCTGCTGCACACGCTGCTGGAGCCAGGTACCGGTATCTACTACATGCAGGATCGCTACCGGATCAACAGCGAACTTGACCCCGAGCGTTTCGCTGCCGCCTGGCAGGCGGTGGTGGCGCGCCACGAGGCGCTGCGTGCGTCCTTCGTGTGGAACGCCGGCGAGGCGATGCTGCAGGTGATCCACAAGCCGGGTCGGGTACGCATCGAATTCCTCGACTGGAGCGCGTTGCCCGAGGAGGGGCACGAAGAGCGACTGCAGGCGCTGCACAAGCGCGAGCGTGAGGCCGGTTTCGCGCTGCTCGAGGAGCCACCGTTCCACCTGCGCCTGATCCGCCTGGGCGCGGCGCGCTACTGGTTCATGATGAGCAATCACCACATCCTCATCGATGCCTGGTGCCGTGGCCTGCTGATGAACGATTTCTTCGAGATCTACAGCGCCCTCGGCGAGGGCCGCGAGGCCAACCTGGCGACACCGCCGCGCTACCGCGACTACATTGCCTGGCTGCAGCGCCAGGATCTGCAGCAGTCGCGCCGCTGGTGGAGCGAGACCTTGCGTGGCTTCGAGCGCCAGACGCCGATCCCCAGCGATCGACCGCTGCTGCGCGAGCATGCCGGCGACAGTGGCGGGATGCTCGTGGGCGACCGCTATACCCGTCTGGACGCCGCCGAGGGTGCGCGTCTGCGTGAACTGGCGCAGCGCTACCAGCTCACTGTCAATACCTTCGCCCAGGCTGCGTGGGCGCTGACCCTGCGCCGATACAGCGGCGAGCGTGATGTGCTGTTCGGTGTCACCGTCGCCGGGCGACCGGTGGGCATGCCGGAGATGCAGCGTACCGTCGGCCTGTTCATCAACAGCATCCCGCTGCGTGTGCGACTGCCGGCTGCCGGCCAGCGTTGTACGGTGCGTGAATGGCTGAGCGGGTTGTTCGAACGCAACCTGGAGTTGCGTGAGCACGAGCACCTGCCGCTGGTGACGATCCAGGAGAGCAGCGAGCTGCCCAAGGGGCAGCCGCTGTTCGACAGCCTGTTCGTGTTCGAGAACGCGCCCGTGGAGGTGTCGGTGCTGGATCGTGCGCAGAGCCTGAACGCCAGTTCCGATTCGGGGCGCACCCACACCAACTTCCCGCTGACCGTGGTCTGCTATCCGGGCGATGACCTCGGCCTGCACCTGTCCTATGACCAGCGCTATTTCGAGGCATCGACCATCGAATGCCTGCTGGGCGAGTTCAAGCGCCTGCTGCTGGCGCTGGCCGAAGGTTTCCATGGCGAGGTGTCGGAACTGCCGCTGCTGGGCGAGGACGAGCGTCGTCTGCTGCTCGACGACTGCAACCGCAGCGAGCAGGTCTACCCGCTGGAGCAGGGCTATGTGCGGTTGTTCGAGGCTCAGGTGGCGGCGCATCCCGAGCGTATCGCCGCCAGTTGCCTGGAGCGTCAGTGGAGCTATGCCGAGCTGAACCGCAGGGCCAACCGTCTTGGCCATGCTTTGCTCGCTGCCGGAGTCGGCATCGACCAGCCGGTGGCACTGCTGGCCGAGCGCGGTCTCGACCTGCTGGGCATGATCGTCGGCAGCTTCAAGGCCGGTGCCGGCTACCTGCCGCTCGACCCCGCTCATCCGACTTCGCGCCTGACCCGTATCGTCGAGCTGAGCCGTACCCCACTGCTGGTCTGCACCCAGGCCAGCCGTGAACAGGCACTGGCGTTGTTCGACGAACTGGGCTGCGCCTGTCGCCCGCGTTTGCTGGTGTGGGACGAAATCCAGCAGGGCGAGACGCCTGAGTATGATCCGCAGGTGTACAGCGGGCCGCAGAACCTCGCCTACGTGATCTACACCTCAGGCTCCACCGGCCTACCCAAGGGCGTGATGGTGGAGCAGGCGGGGATGCTCAACAACCAGTTGAGCAAGGTGCCCTACCTGGCGCTGGACGAGCGTGACGTGATTGCCCAGACCGCCTCGCAGAGCTTCGACATTTCGGTCTGGCAGTTCCTCGCCGCCCCGTTGTTCGGTGGCCGTGTGGTGATCGTGCCGAACGCCCTCGCCCATGATCCGCAGGGCTTGCTGACGCATGTGCGCGAGCAGGGCATCACGCTGCTGGAAAGCGTGCCGTCGCTGATCCAGGGCATGCTCGCCGAGGAGCCGCAGGCACTGGGCGGACTGCGCTGGATGCTGCCCACCGGTGAGGCCATGGCGCCGGAGCTGGCGCGGCAGTGGCTCTTGCGCTATCCGCAGGTCGGCCTGGTCAATGCCTATGGCCCGGCGGAATGCTCCGATGACGTGGCGTTCTTCCGTGTCGACCTGGCTTCCACCCAGGGCATCTACCTGCCGATCGGCAGCCCCACCGATAACAACCGGCTGTATCTGCTCAGCCCCGACGATGCCTTCGAATTGGTGCCGCTGGGGGCGGTGGGTGAGCTGTGCGTGGCGGGCAGTGGGGTGGGCCGTGGCTATGTCGGCGACCCGCGGCGTACCGCGCAGGCTTTCGTGCCGCATCCGTTCGGAGCGCCGGGCGAGCGTCTGTACCGCACCGGCGACCTGGCGCGGCGACGCGGCGATGGCGTGCTGGAGTACGTCGGGCGTATCGATCACCAGGTGAAGATCCGTGGTTTCCGTATCGAGCTGGGCGAGATCGAGGCGCGCCTGCACGAGCGAGCCGATGTGCGCGAGGCGGCGGTTGCCGCTCAGGAAGGGCCGAGTGGCAGGTACCTGGTGGGGTATCTGGTGCCTGCCGATGCGCAGCGTTTCGCCGATGCCTTGCCAGCCAGCTTGGTGGTGGAGCAGGGCACTTGGTTCGAAGCGATCAAGCAGCAACTGCGCAGCGAACTCCCTGACTACATGGTGCCGCTGCACTGGATGGTACTGGAACGGATGCCGCTCAACGCCAATGGCAAGCTCGACCGCAAGGCGCTGCCGGCCTTGGATATCGGCCAGGTGCAGAGCCAGGCCTACCAGGCGCCCCGCAACGAACTGGAACAGACCCTGGCGCAGATCTGGGCCGAGGTGCTGAAGCTGGAGCGGGTTGGCGTGTTCGACAACTTCTTCGAACTGGGCGGGCATTCGCTGCTGGCCACGCAGATCGCCTCGCGGGTGCAGAAGGCCCTGCAACGCAATGTGCCGCTGCGCGCGATGTTCGAGTGCAGTACGGTGGAGGAACTGGCGAGCTATATCGAGTCGCTGGAAAACAGTGCGATCAGCGAGCAGAAGGCTAGCCGCCTGAGCGACCTGATGGCGCGCTTGGAGGAACTGTAGTCGCTGGTATTGGCCGGCCTATATGAACTCTCCTCTCCCATTATGGGAGAGGGGCTGGGGGAGAGGGCGCTTGGCGTAGCCCGGATGCAATCCGGGAATGGCTGTAGGGTGCGCTGTGCGCACCGCTGGTGTTTCGAGCGGTCGTCGTGCTGCCAGGCCTGACATGGCCCGGCGGGCTACTCGCTGGCGCTCGTGAGGCCGCCCTACAGTCCTGCTTCGTGGCACCACGTAGGGCGGGCTCAGGAGCGACAGCGAACAGCCCGCCGCAATTTCCGCGCTGCCTATCCGGCAGTGAAGTCATGCTTCAGCCCGCCCATGGCTGGCGAGAATTTCTAAGCTGCCTACTCGGCAGTGAAGAGGGTCAGGCCTGCAGCAGATCCAGCGGTGAATTTCTAAGCTGCCTACACGGCAGTGAAGACCGCCGAGGACTTCCCCCGCCGGTTCGATGTTTTCTAAGCTGCCTACACGGCAGTGAAGGAGCGCGTGCGCTGTGAGCGGAAGAAGGCAGATTTCTAAGCTGCCTACACGGCTGTGAAGAACGAAGTGCCCGATGTGTAGCAGGCGTTCCATTTCTAAGCTGCCTACACGGCAGTGAAGACAGCCGTGCCCTGGGCGTGGGTGCCGGCACTTTTCTAAGCTGCCTACACGGCAGTGAAGGCCGACCAGCGTTTCGTCGAGGAACGTGGCGCTTTCTAAGCTGCCTACACGGCAGTGAAGTAGCCACTCTACTCGCCAACCCACTGATCTTGAAGGGGGAAGGCTATATTCCGGATTTTCACCCTTTTTCTATACGCCTACGTAAGTGCTTGATTTCATGGGCACCCTGTAAAGGCCCAGAAAAAAGGGTCGAAACACCGTCCCAAGTATAAATCCGCTCAACCCTCCTGCGTTTTCATTGCAGTACCAATCGAAATGCGCCGTATGCGTTTCGGTCATCCGTCTGCCGTGGCCTGTGCCACATCACCGAGGGTTCGAGACATCATGAATGTCGCCGCCAGCGTTATCGAGCAACAACCGCTGCAAGAGGCCGAAGGGCTGTACGAGTTCACCGAGTCGCCGCTGCTGGAGCGACAGGCACGTCAGGAGTCCAATGCGCGTAGCTATCCACGGCGTATTCCGCTGGCACTCAAGCGTGCCCGCGGTATCCATGTAGAGGATGTGGAAGGGCGTACCTTCATCGACTGCCTGGCCGGCGCCGGCACCCTGGCGCTGGGGCACAATCACCCGGTAGTGATCGAGGCGATCCGTCAGGTGCTGGCGGACGAACTGCCGCTGCACACTCTGGATCTCACCACGCCGGTCAAGGATCGATTCGTCCAGGATCTGTTCGCGGCCTTGCCGCAATCCTTTGCCAGGCAGGCAAAGATTCAGTTTTGCGGGCCCACCGGCACCGACGCAGTGGAAGCGGCGCTGAAACTCGCACGTATCGCCACTGGGCGCAGCACGGTGCTGGCCTTCCAGGGCGGCTATCACGGCATGAGTCAGGGTGCGCTGAGTCTGATGGGCAACCTCAAGGCCAAGACGCCGTTGGGCGCCTTGCTGGGCCATGGCGTGCAGTTCCTGCCGTACCCCTACGATTACCGTTGCCCATTCGGTCTGTCCGGCAAGGCCGGCGTGCAGGCCAATCTGCGCTATCTGGAAAACCTCCTGAGCGATCCGGAGAGCGGCGTGCAAGCGCCGGCCGCCGTGGTGGTCGAGGCGGTGCAGGGTGAGGGCGGAGTGATTCCCGCTGACCTGGAGTGGTTGCGCGGCCTGCGTGAAATCACTGCCAAGGCCGGAATCCCGTTGATCCTCGACGAGATCCAGAGCGGTTTCGCCCGCACCGGGCGCATGTTCGCCTTCGAGCACGCCAGTATCGTGCCGGATGTGGTGGTGCTGTCCAAGGCCATCGGTGGCAGCCTGCCGCTGTCGGTGGTGGTCTATCGAGATTGGCTGGACAAATGGCAGCCCGGGGCCCATGCCGGCACCTTCCGCGGCAACCAGATGGCCATGGCGGCCGGCTCGGCGGTGATGCGCTACCTGGACGAGCAGGACATGCCCAGTCATGCAGCGGCCATGGGCGAGCGCCTGGCCGGGCATCTGCGTGAGCTGCAACGGCAGTATCCGCAGCTTGGCGATATCCGTGGGCGAGGGCTGATGCTCGGCGTCGAACTCGTCGACCCTGATGGCACGCCGGATGCGCTGGGTCATCCTCCTGCCGACGGGCAACTGGCTTCGCGCGTTCAGCGTGAATGCCTGCGCCGTGGTCTGATCCTCGAACTGGGCGGCCGGCATGGCTCCGTGGTGCGCTTCCTGCCGCCGCTGATCATCACCGCCGAGCAGATCGACGAGGTGGCGGAGATCTTCGGTCGTGCGGTAACGGCAGCGCTGGCTTGAGTTCCGTAGGGTGCGCCGTGCGCACGGGGTTCCTATGGAAGGTTGGTGGTGCGCACGGCACACCCTACAGGAACTCCGGCGTACTGCGCCCAGCCTAGTGCTGGCTGTTTATGGCAATTTACGAGCTGCCTGCACGGTAGTGAAGTAGCAGCTCAAGCAGCGCGACAAGGCCGAGCATTTCTAAGCTGCCTACACGGCAGTGAAGGCCATCTCTTGATACAGCCCTGCTACCGGCAGTTTTTAAGCTGCCTACACGGCAGTGAAGAGCCCTCATACATGCCGCCGTTGCCGTCCTGCATTTCTAAGCTGCCTACACGGCAGTGAAGTAGCCACTCTGCCCGCCAACCTACTGATTCTAAAAGAAGGAACGGCGCTATCTGGTGTTTATCCCTTTTCTTTGCCCCCTCCGTAAACGATTGAATTTCAAAAGACCATTTTGACGCTTCGAAAGAGGGTCAAGGCAAGGCCATTCGCGAAGGCGATGCCGCAAGGGCTAATTTTTCCAACCACCCAACCGTCTTGAAAGCGAACGCCCATACGGGCTCTTCACGGAGAAAAACATGAACTCGGTATTCGATCGCGACGACATCATCTTCCAGGTAGTGGTCAACCACGAGGAGCAATACTCGATTTGGCCTGACTACAAGGAAATCCCCAAGGGCTGGCGTGCCGCAGGCAAGAGCGGTTTCAAGAAGGAGTGCCTGGCCTACATCGAAGAGGTGTGGACCGACATGCGTCCCTTGAGCCTGCGCAAGAAAATGGACGAGATGGCTCGCGAGCGTGAAGGCGCGATGGCGAACTGAGTGTGGGCGCCGTGGATCTCTATTGCCTGCCTTACTCCGGTGCCAGTGCCATGGTCTACAGCCGCTGGCGGCGCAAGCTGCCGGACTGGCTAGCGGTACGACCGGTCGAGCTGCCGGGACGGGGCTCTCGTCTCGGTGAGTCGCTGCAGACCGACATGTGCGCCCTGGCCCGGCAACTGGCTAAGGAGCTGATGCCGGAGCTGCGTCGCCCCTATGCCCTGTTCGGACACAGCCTGGGCGCCTTGCTTGCCTTCGAGTTGACTCACGCCTTGCGCGAGCTGGGCTGTCCGCCGCCGCTCATGCTGTTCGCCTCCGGTACTGCAGCACCGACTCGGCGCGAGGACTACGAGAAAGGCTATGCGCAGGCCAAGAGCGATGAAGAGCTGGTCACCGAGTTGCGCGATTTGCAGGGCACCTCGGAAGAGGTGCTGGCCAACCGCGAACTGATGAACCTGACTTTGCCGATCCTGCGCGCCGACTTCCTGATGTGTGGTCGTTACCGTTACCGGCAGCGGGCGCTTCTCGAGCTGCCTATCCATGTCCTGGGCGGCAAGTCTGACAGGAGCAGCATGGAGCAGTTGCTGGCCTGGGGAGAGGAGACGGCCTCTGGTTTCTTCCTGGAAATGTTCGACGGTGGGCATTTCTTCATCCATGAGCATGAGCGGCGGGTGCTGGAGATCATCGGTCAGGGCCTGTCCTCTCGTCTGGGGCAGGCTCGTGCCTGTGCCGTTATCTGAGGTGTCACCATGAGCGAGCTTGTGAGCTTCGATATTCGTCCGCTACTGGCTGGTAGGGGCGATCTGCCACTGCTGGTACAGGCGCCAGAGCCAGGGCTGGATCTGCGCGAGGCCTTTGCCGAACTGAAACCCCTGATTGACCGCCACCTGCTGGGGTGCGGCGGGATTCTGTTGCGCGGATTCGAGGTTGGGGGTGCTGAGGCGTTCCGCGAGTTTGCGGCTGCCTTCGGTCATCCGTTGCTGAGCTATGAATTTGGCTCGACACCGCGCAGCAATGTCACCCAGGGAGTCTATACCTCCACCGAATACCCGGCTCACCAGAGCATTCCCCTGCACAACGAGCAGGCCTATACCCTGGAGTGGCCGATGAAAATCTGGTTCTACAGCGTGATCCCGGCGCAAACCGGTGGTGAGACGCCGATTGCCGACAGCCGGGAAATCTACCGGCGTGTGCCGGCACGCATTCGCGAGCGTCTGGTGGAAAAGCGCCTGATGTACGTACGTAACTACGGCGGTGGGTTGGACGTGTCCTGGGAGCAGGTGTTCAACACCGAGGATCGCCAGGCCGTGGAGCGTTATTGCCGCACCCATGCCATTCAATGCGAATGGAAGGACGATGGTGAGTTGCGTACCCGTCAGGTCTGTCAGGCGGTAGCCTGTCACCCGCTGACCCGTGACATGGTCTGGTTCAACCAGGCTCATCTGTTCCATGTCTCGAATTTGCCTGTGGAAGTGCGCGACAGCCTGCTCGATGTGGTGGAGGAGGAAGATCTGCCGCGCAATGTCTATTACGGCGATGGCTCGCCGATAGAGGACGCCTTGCTCGACGAGGTGCGTGGTGTGCTGGATGACTGCACCATCAGCTTTCCCTGGCTGCGCGACGATGTGCTGATGCTCGACAACATGCTGGCTGCCCATGCGCGCTCGCCCTTCACTGGCAAGCGCAAGGTGGTGGTGGCGATGGCCGAGGGCTATTCCGAGCGCAGCTCCTGAAGCGCCTTTATCATGCCGGCGCTGCTGCGTCAGATACAGGCAGCGGCGCCAGTCGACTGGTAACCGCTTGCGGCTGACGCACACCAGTACGCCCCGGACAGTGAATGTGCATGACTCGCTGAGCATTGGTGCGTATGGCGCACCTTGTCAGCCCAGTACCTTGCCGTGGCGCCAGTAGCCCATGAAGCTGGCGCTGCGGCGATCCAGGCCGAACTCCCCGACGAACAGGCGACGAATCGCCATCACTGCCGCCGACTCGCCGGCGACCCAGGCGTAGAACGCCGTGTCGATGGGGGTGGCCAGTTCCCAGGGCAGTTCCCTGTCGATATCCACCTGGCTGAGGGGCGCCCGGCCGTTTTCGCGGGGCGCGGAGCTGGGCAGGGTGGCCAGCTCGCAAGCGGCTTCGAGCATCCTGTCGCCATGCCCGGCACTGGTGCCTGCGCGTGGCAGCCAGTGCAGACGGGTCAGCGGGCCACAGGGCAATGGCAGGGCGTCCTGCTGCGTGGGGATCTCCACGAAGGCCTGTACCACCGGTGCGTCCTCTCGCTCGGCCAGTTGCTCGACGATGCCGGCGATAGCCGGCAGCGCGGTCTCATCACCGATCAGTAGCACATGGCGTACGGCGGCCGGTGGCCGCCATTCGTAGCCGCCAGGGTCGCCATGATAGGCGGCGTTGGGCGCTACCAGTTGTACCCGGTCGCCGGGGCGAGCATGGGTGGCCCATGCCGAGGCTGGGCCGGTCTCGCCATGCAGGACGAAGTCCACATCGATTTCACCGGCCTCCGCACGCAGCTCGCGAATGGTGTAGGTGCGCATGGGCGGACGCTGCGGCTTTTCCAGCGCGCGCAGGTTGGCGTGCCAGTCGCCTTGTGTCGGCAGGCTTGGCAGGCTGCCGTCTGGTGCGGGCAGCAGCACCTTGATGCGCTGATCCGGGGCGAGGGTGCGCATCTGACCGACCTCCGGGCCGCTGAAGACGAAGCGGGTCAGTGCCGGGCTGAGGGCGATGCGCCGTTCCAGGCGCACGTCGAAGAGGCGGTAGGCGCTGGGCCGGGCAAGCCCGACGCGGCGAGCCAGGGTGCGGACTGCATTGGCGATGGACATGGGAAATCCCCTGATGGCGATGGTGTTCTTCAGGGGACGAGGTGCCCATCTAAGGATTTAGCCGGCTAATTCCATCCTCCACTCGTTCGTATTGCTGGTTATAGCGCGAACCGGCTTCACGCCCCACGAATACGGATGACACGAGATGAATGCACAACAGTCCCTGATGCTGGCCCGTCGTTTTATCGAGCTGCCGCTGGAAAAACGCAGGCTGTTTCTCGAAGGGCTGCGCGAGGAAGGGGTCGATTTCTCCCTGCTGCCGATCCCTGCTGGAGTAACAGCCGAGGATCGCGACGCGCCGTCCTACGCCCAGCGGCGCATGTGGTTTCTCTGGCAGCTGGAACCGCAGAGTGGCGCCTATAACCTGCCGTGCGCGGTACGTCTGCGCGGTGCGCTGGACGAGGCCGCGCTGCAGCGCGTCTTCGCCGATCTGGTGGCACGTCATGAAACCCTGCGTACGGTCTTTCGCCGTCGCGATGACGACAGCCTGTACCTGGCGCCCCTGGTGGACGCGGTGCGGATCGAGCAGGAGAACCTGAGTGAGCTGGAGGTCACGCTACGCGAGGCGCGTGTGCGTGAAGAGGCCGAGCGGCAGTCGTGGCTGCCGTTCGACTTGGAGCAGGGGCCGCTGCTGCGCATTCGCCTGCTGCGCCTGGCTGACGACGAGCATGTGCTGTTGCTGACCCTGCACCATATCGTCGCCGATGGCTGGTCGATGAATCTGCTGGTCGACGAACTGGCTCGTCTGTATGACGGCCATGCTCTGGGCGCTCCGGTGGAATTGCCGGCATTGCCGATCCAGTACGCCGACTACGCCCTCTGGCAGCGTCGCTGGCTGGAGGCCGGCGAGCAGGAGCGCCAACTGGACTACTGGCGAGCGCACCTGGGCGAGGAACATACGCCGCTGGCCTTGCCAGCCGACCGCCCTCGTCCGGCAGTGGCCAGCCATCGCGGTACGCGCCACGAGTTCAGCATCGATGCCGAGCTGGCCGAGGGGCTGCACGGTCTGGCCAGGGCGCATGGCATCAGCCTGTTCATGTTGCTGCTAGGCGCCTTTGGCATCCTCCTGCAGCGCTACAGCGGGCAGGCGGATATCCGCGTCGGGGTGCCCATCGCCAATCGCACCCGCAGCGAAACCGAGGGGCTGATCGGCTTCTTCGTCAATACCCAGGTGCTGCGCCTGCGTCTGGATGGGCAGCTGGGGCTGGACGAGTACCTGCAACGCATCCGTGAAATCACGCTGGGTGCGCAGGATCACCAGGAGTTGCCGTTCGAACGTCTGGTCGAGGCCTTCAATCTGGAACGCAGCCTGAGCCACAACCCGCTGTTCCAGGTGATGTACAACCACCAGCCGCAGGTGGCCGACATCACCGCGTTGCAGACGGATGCCGGGCTCACCTTCAGCCAGATCGACTGGCGTAGCCGTACCACCCAGTTCGATCTCACCCTGGACACCTACGAGCGTGGCGGCAAGCTGCATGCTGCGTTGACCTACGCCGACGATCTGTTCGATGCCGGCACCATCGAGCGCATGGCGCGCCATCTGGGCAACCTGTGGCGCGCCATGCTCGGCACTCCGCACGCGCGTATCGCCGAGCTGTCGATGCTGGACGAGGACGAGCGTCTGCGTATGGTTCGCGACTGGAACGCCACTGCCGTGGCGTATCCGCTGGAGTGCCCGGTGCATCATTTGATCGAGGCACAGGCAGCGCGCAGCCCACACGCGCCAGCGTTGTCATTCGCTGGTAGAACACTCGATTACGCGCAGCTCAATGCACGCGCCAACCGTCTGGCGCACAAGCTGATCGAACTGGGCGTCGGCCCCGACGTACTGGTGGGCATCGCGGTGGAGCGCTCCATCGAGATGGTCGTGGGCCTGCTGGCCATCCTCAAGGCCGGTGGTGCCTACGTGCCACTTGATCCGGAATACCCGGCTGAGCGTCTGGCCTACATGCTCGACGACAGTGGCGTCCGTCTGCTGCTGAGCCAGTCGCATCTGCACCTGCCAGTGGCCGAAGACGTACAGCGCATCGATCTGGATCAGGATGACGACTGGCTGGAAGGCCTGGCCGAGAGCAACCCCGATGTTGCTCTCCATGGCGAGAACCTGGCCTATGTGATCTACACCTCCGGCTCCACGGGCAAACCCAAAGGTGCAGGCAACCGTCACGCGGCCCTGACCAACCGACTGTGCTGGATGCAGCAGGCCTATGGCCTGGACGCCAGCGATACGGTGTTGCAGAAGACGCCGTTCAGTTTCGACGTGTCGGTGTGGGAATTCTTCTGGCCGCTGATGACCGGTGCGCGCCTGGTGGTCGCGGCGCCGGGCGATCACCGTGATCCGGCGAAACTGGTCGAACTGATCAACCGCGAAGGCGTGACCACGCTGCACTTCGTGCCTTCGATGCTTCAGGCCTTCCTGCAGGACGAGCAGGTGGCCACATGCGCCAGCCTAAAACGCATCGTCTGCAGCGGCGAAGCGCTGCCGGTCGATGCCCAGCAGCAGGTGTTCACCAGGCTGCCGCAGGCGAACCTGTACAACCTCTACGGCCCGACCGAAGCAGCCATCGACGTCACCCACTGGACGTGCGTGGAAGAGGGCAAGGACGCGGTGCCGATCGGCCAGCCGATTGCCAACCTGGCCTGCTACATCCTCGACGCCGACTTGCAGCCGGTTCCGGCCGGTGTGCTGGGCGAGCTGTACCTGGCCGGCGAGGGGCTGGCGCGGGGTTATCACCAGCGGCCGTCACTGACCGCCGAGCGCTTCGTCGTCAGCCCGTTCGTAGCCGGCGAGCGCATGTACCGCACAGGCGATCTGGCACGTTACCGCGCCGATGGAGTGATCGAGTACGCCGGGCGTATCGATCATCAGGTCAAGCTGCGTGGCCTGCGTATCGAGTTGGGTGAAATTGAGGCGCGCCTGCTCGAACACGAGTGGGTGCGCGAGGCCGCGGTGCTGGCCATCGACGGCAAGCAACTGGTGGGCTACGTGGTACTGGCCGGCGAGGCCGATGACTGGCGCGATGTGCTGGCCCGGCATCTGGGGCAAAGCCTGCCCGATTACATGGTACCGACGCAGTGGATCAGCCTGGAGCGCATGCCCCTCAGCCCCAATGGCAAGCTGGAGCGCAAGGCATTGCCCAGGCCCGATGCCAACGCAGTGCAGAGCGAGTATGCAGCGCCGCAGAGCGAAATCGAGCAACGCATCGCAGCCATCTGGCAAGAGGTGCTGGGGCGCGAGCGCATCGGCCGCAATGACAACTTCTTCGAGCTTGGCGGCGACTCCATCGTCTCCATCCAGGTGGTCAGCCGCGCTCGCGCGGCAGGCATCCGCTTTACGCCCAAGGATCTGTTCCGCCACCAGACGGTGTGCAGCCTGGCCGCTGTGGCCGAGGTGGGTGGCGAAGCCCTCGTGGATCAGGGGGCGGCCAGCGGCGAAGTGATGTTGACCCCGGTGCAGCGCTGGTTCTTCGAACAGGACATCCCACTGCCCCAGCACTGGAACCAGTCGTTGCTGCTAGAGCCCCGTGCGCCGTTGCAGGCCGCTCGGCTGGAGGCCACGGTAGCGCGGCTGATCGAGCACCACGATGCCCTGCGCCTGCGCTTCGAGGTCAGTACACAAGGTTGGCAGCAAGCGCATGCCGTGCTGCCCGTACAGGCGCCGATCTGGCATCGTCAGGCCGACGGCGTCGAGGCCCTGGAGCGTCTCTGCGATGAAGCGCAACGCAGCCTGGATCTGGCCGAGGGGCCGATGCTGCGGGTCATGCTGGTGGACATGGCCGACGGTTCGCAGCGTCTGCTGCTGGCGATCCATCACCTGATGGTGGATGGCGTGTCCTGGCGCATCCTGCTGGAAGACCTGCAGAGCCTGCTGAGGCAGGCCGAAACCGGCGCAGCCTTCGCTTTGCCCGCCAAGACCAGTTCCTATCAGGCCTGGGCCGAACGCTTGCATGGCCATGCCGGCGACAGTGCGCTGGCTGATGAGCTGGATTACTGGCGCGAGGCCCTGGCCGACTCACCAGCGGATCTGCCCTGCGACAACCCCGAGGGTGGCCTGAGCAACGCACAGGAACGGAAAATCACGCTGACCCTCGACACCGAGTCGACCCGGCAACTGCTGCAGGCGGCGCCCGGCGCTTATCGCACCCAGGTGGGCGATCTGTTGCTGACCGCGCTGGCGCGTGTCGTCACACGCTGGAGTGGTGCCGAGTCGGCGCTGATCCAGCTGGAAGGGCATGGTCGTGAGGAGCTGTTCGACGGCATCGACCTGACCCGTACCGTGGGCTGGTTCACCAGCATGTTCCCGGTCAGGCTGACGCCGCAGGGTGATCTGCCCGGCTCGATCAAGTCGATCAAGGAACAGCTGCGCTCGGTGCCGAGCAAGGGGCTGGGCTTCGGTGTGCTGCGCTACCTGGGCGATGCCGATGTCCGGGCCGAACTGGCAGCCCTGCCGCAGCCGCGCATCACCTTCAATTACCTGGGTCAGTTCGATGGCCAGTTCGACCAGCAGGCGCTGTTCGTCCCGGCCAGCGAATCTCCGGGGCGCGCCCAGGACGAGCAGGCGCCGCTGGCCAACTGGCTGAGCATCGAGGGCCAGGTGTACGGCGGCGAGCTGAGCCTGCAATGGACGTTTAGCCACGAGCGGCATGACGAGGCGACCATCCGGCAACTGGTCGAGGACTACCGCCAGGAGCTGGCTGCGCTGATCGATCACTGCGTGCAGAACGACGGTGCAGGTGCCACGCCCTCGGACTTTCCACTGGTCAGCCTGACTCAGGCGCGTCTGGATGCATTGCCCATCCCGATGGCGCAGGTCGAAGACATCTACCCGCTGTCGTCGATGCAGCAGGGCCTGCTGATGCACACCCTGCTGGAGCCGAACTCCGGCATCTACTTCATGCAGGATCGCTACTGCATCGACAGCGAGATCGACCTGCCGCGTTTTCGCAGTGCCTGGCAGGAAGTGATCCAGCGTCACGACGCCTTGCGCGCCTCGTTCGATCTCGACCAGCACGGCGACATGCTGCAGATCATCCATCGCAACGCGCCGCTGCGTCTCGATTACCTGGACTGGAGCGCGCGCCCGCTCGACCAGCACGAGGCGGATCTGCAACGGCTGCTGGAACAGGAGCGTCAGCAGGGCTTCGATCTGCTGGTGCGGCCGCCGTTCAGCCTGCGCCTGATCCGTCGCGCAGCACAGCAATACTGGTTCATCCTCAGCAACCACCACATCCTGATCGACGCCTGGTGTCGTTCGCTGCTGCTGCAGGACTTCTTCGCCCTGTACCAGGGCAAGCCGATTGCACCGCCCGCCGCCCGCTACCGCGACTTCATCGCCTGGCTGCAGGAGCAGGGCGAGGAGGCGGCTATCCAGGCGTGGCGCGAGGAGCTGCAAGGTGTCGAGCATCCGACCTGGCTGCCCTATGACCGCCCGCCGCAGCGCCAGGGCGGACAGTCGCAGATCGGCGATCGCTACCTGCAATTGCAGCCCAGCGAGGGGCGTGCGCTGCGCGAGCTGGCCCAGCGTTACCAACTGACGGTCAATACCTTTACCCAGGCCGCCTGGGCGCTGGTCATGCAGCGCTACAGCGGTGATCGCGACGTGCTGTTCGGCGTTACCGTGGCCGGTCGCCCGGTCAGCCGCCCCGAGATGCAGGATACCGTCGGCCTGTTCATCAACAGCATCCCGCTGCGTGTGCGGATGCCAAAAGCCGGCAGTGTCAGGCAATGGCTGCAGGCGCTGCTGGAGCACAACCTGGCCCTGCGCGAGCACGAGCACCTGCCGCTGCTGAAGATCCAGGCGTGCAGCGCCATCGGTGGCAATCAGCAACTGTTCGACAGCCTGTTCGTGTTCGAGAACGCACCGCTGGAAAGCTCGGTGGTCAGTGGCGCGCAGGAACTCAGTGCGATTGCTGACAGCGCCCGAACTCACACCAACTATCCGCTGACGGTGGTGATCTACCCGGGCGACGAGCTGGGCCTGCACTTGTCCTATGACCAGCGCTTCTTCGACGAAGCGACCGTGGATCGTCTGCTGCGCGACATGAAGGTTGCTCTGGACGCCCTGATCAGTGGTTTCCATGGTGAGTTCTCGGCCTTGCAACTGATGTCCGAGGATGACCGCTACCAGTTGCTCGAAGCCTGTAATCGCACCGCGCGCAGCTACCCGCTGGAGCAGGGCTACGTGCGCCTATTCGAGGCCAGCGTGGCGCGCCACGCTGAACGCACCGCGGCGTCCTGCCTGGGGCAGCGTTGGAGCTACGCCGAACTCAACCGCCTGGCCAATCGCGCCGGACATGCGCTGATCGCCGCTGGCGCGCAGGTTGATCAGCCGGTCGCCCTGCTGGCCGAACGCGACCTGCCGCTGCTGGGTATGATCGTCGGCAGTTTCAAGGCCGGGGCCGGCTACCTGCCGCTGGATCCGCACCTGCCGGATGAGCGCCTGCTGCGCTTGCTGGAACTGAGCCGCGCCCCGGTTCTGTTCTGTAGCCGAGGCTGTGTCGAGCGGGCGCGCCAGTTGCTCGATTCGCTTGCAGCCGCCGAGGTACCACGCCTGCTGGTGTGGGAAGAGGTTCAGGCGGGCGATGGCCTGCAACATGACCCATGGATTTATGTGGGGGCTCGCCACCTGGCCTATGTGATCTACACCTCCGGTTCCACCGGCACGCCGAAGGGCGTACTGGTGGAGCAGGGCGGTATGCTCAACAACCAGTTGAGCAAGGTGCCTTACCTGGGTTTGGACGAGCATGACGTCATCGCCCAGACCGCTTCGCAGAGCTTCGATATCTCGGTCTGGCAGTTCCTCACTGCGGCGCTATGTGGCGCACGGGTGGACATCGTGCCGCAGGCCATCGCTCAGGAGCCGGCGGCCCTGCTGGCCCATGTCCGTGAGGCGGGCATCAGCGTACTGGAAAGCGTGCCGTCGCTCATTCAGGGGCTGCTGGACGAGCCGCAGGTCGCCCTCGGCAGTCTGCGTTGGATGCTGCCCACCGGTGAGGCGATGCCTCCGGAACTGGCCCGACGCTGGTTGCAGCGTTACCCGGATATAGGGCTGGTCAACGCCTATGGCCCGGCCGAGTGCTCGGACGACGTGGCGCTTTACCGCGTGGAGATGGACACCACGCATGGCGTCTGCCTGCCGATAGGCAGCCCGACTGACAACAACCGTCTGTACCTGCTCGATGGCGACTTGCTGCCCGTGCCTGTCGGTGCAGTGGGCGAGTTGTGCGTAGCGGGCACCGGAGTTGGCCGTGGCTACCTCGGTGACCCGGCACGTACGGCCGTGGCCTACCTGCCGGATCCTTTCGCTGTTGAGCCGGGAGGACGTCTGTATCGCACCGGCGATCTCGGTCGGCGACGCAACGATGGCCTCCTGGAATATGTGGGGCGGGGCGACCATCAGGTCAAGGTGCGTGGTTTCCGTATCGAGCTGGGCGAAATCACTGCTCATCTGCTGGAGCTGGAAGCCGTGCGCGATGCTGCGGTCGACGTCTACGACAGTGCAACCGGCAAGGCGCTGGTGGGCTATGTGGTGCCGGCCTCGCCAGAGCTGTCGGCGGAAGCGCTGCGTGACAGCCTGCGCGCAGGGCTGCTCCAGCAGCTGCCGGAATACATGGTGCCGCAGCAGTGGCTGTTGCTCGACGCGCTGCCGTTGACGCCGAACGGCAAGCTGGATCGCAAGGCGCTGCCGAAACCGGACGCCAGCCAATCGCAGCGAGCCTTCGTGGCACCACGAAGCGAGTTGGAGCAACGGATCGCCGGTATCTGGCAGGAAGTGCTCAAGCTGGAGCGCGTTGGCCTGAGCGATGACTTCTTCGAGCTGGGTGGCCATTCGTTGCTGGCGACTCAGGTGGTCTCCCGGGTTCGCCATGCCCTGAACATCGACCTGCCGCTGCGCAGCCTGTTCGAAGCGCCGCAGCTCGCCGATTTCGTGGCGAACATCGAGCAGGCAGCGGGTGCCAGTGCGCCAGCGCTGGTGCGCGTGGCGCGGGATAAACCGCTGGCATTGTCCTACGCGCAGCAGCGTCAGTGGTTCCTCTGGCAGCTGGAGCCAAACAGTGCGGCCTACCATATCCCCGCGGCGCTGCGCCTGAAGGGTGAGCTGGATGTCGAGGCACTGCGGCGCAGCTTCGAGCGCCTGATCGAGCGACACGAAACCCTGCGCACCTGCTTCCGTCAGGAGGGAGAGACGGCGATCCAGGTGATCCAGCCAAATATCGCGTTCGAACTGCCTTGCGATGCGCTGGAAGATGAGGGCGATATCCAGGCACGCGTCGAGGCGGAGATTCAGCGGCCCTTCGACCTGGAGCACGGTCCGCTGCTGCGTGTGAAGCTGCTGCGCCTGGCAGCTGACGATCATGTGCTGGTGCTGACGATGCACCACATCGTTTCCGATGGCTGGTCGATGCCGGTGATGGTCGATGAGTTGATCGGTCTCTACGAGGGCTATCGCCAGGGGCAGGTCGTGGAGTTGCCAACGTTGCCGATCCAGTACGCCGACTATGCGATCTGGCAGCGCAACTGGATGGAAGCCGGTGAGCGTGAGCGGCAGCTGAGCTACTGGAAGGCGCAGTTGGGTGACGAACAACCGGTACTGGAATTGCCGACCGACCGGCCACGTCCGGCAGTGCAGAGCCATGCCGGCGCCAGCCTGAATATCGAGCTGAGTGATGAGCTGTGCCAGTCGCTGAAGCGCCTGGCACAGGAGCAGGGCGTCACCCTGTTCATGTTGCTACTGGCCAGCTTCCAGACGCTGCTGCACCGTTACTCGGGACAGAACGATATCCGTGTCGGTGTGCCGATCGCCAACCGTACGCGGGTGGAGACGGAAGGGTTGATCGGTTTCTTCGTCAACACCCAGGTGCTCAGGGCCGAGTTCGATCTACAGATGACCTTCGGCGAGCTGCTGCAGCAGGTCAAACAGGCGGCGCTGGGTGCCCAGGCGCACCAGGATCTGCCGTTCGAGCAACTGGTGGAGGCGTTGCAGCCGGAGCGAAGCCTGAGCCACAGCCCGTTGTTCCAGGTGATGTTCAACCACCAGAGCGAAGCGAAGAGAGAGCAGCGGCAACTGTCAGGATTGCGCGTCGAAGGTCTGGCCTGGGACAGCTTGAGTGCTCAGTTCGACCTGCTGCTGGATACCTGCGAATACGAAGTCGGGTTGGGTGTCTCGTTGAGCTATGCGACGGAGTTGTTCGAGCGGGCAACGGCTGAACGCCTTATGGGGCATTGGCGCACCCTGCTTCAAGGCCTGGCGGAGAACATCGATCAACGCATAGCCGAACTGCCACTGCTGGATGAACAGGAACAGCAGCAACTGATCCGTGCGTGGAACCACACCCAGGCCAGTTACCCGAGCGAGGTCTGCATTCATCAGTTGATCGAACAGCAGGTGATCAAGGCCCCAGAGGCGATGGCACTGACCTTCGGCGAGCAATCGTTGAGCTACGGCGAACTGAACCGCCGGGCTAATCGCCTGGCGCACAAACTGCGGGAACTGGGCGTTGGCCCGGACGTGCTGGTGGGCATTGCGGTGGAGCGCAGCCTGGAGATGGTGGTAGGGCTGCTGGGTATCCTGAAGGCTGGCGGTGCCTATGTGCCGCTGGATCCGGAGTACCCGCAAGATCGCCTGGCCTACATGATGGAAGACAGCGGCATCGGTCTGCTGCTGACCCAGGGGCATCTCGCCTCGTCGCTTCCGGTTCCTGAAAGTGTCACCTGCCTGGCGCTTGAGGCGGGA